>Ga0233422_10000343_pt1 | contig 23984 bp, 34 predicted proteins | sample Watercolumn_Mata_2_FD_182724 | JGI IMG/M metagenome (GOLD analysis project Ga0233422, IMG submission 182724) | Freshwater microbial communities from Lake Matano, South Sulawesi, Indonesia - Watercolumn_Matano_2014_110_MG | ecosystem: Environmental > Aquatic > Freshwater > Lake | place...
TTGGAAACAAATCATTATTATAAGATTCAAAAGGCACATATTCTAAAGCAATCTCTTCGCTTCTTGATAAGGCGGTCTTTTGAATTGTGTACATCACTTCTTCAGCAATTGCAATGGCTCTCGGACTATCATATGATTGTCCCATTTGAATTAACATATCGGCCCATCCCATAACTCCAAGGCCAATTTTCCTTGTTTTTAGCGTGGCAGATTCAATTAATTTGGTAGGAAAAACATTTATATCAATAGTTGAATCAAGAAAATCTACTGCATTCTTAACAGTATCAATCAAATGATCAAATTTCAATTCCCCTTTACGATTTACCATATTTGCAAGATTAATACTGCCCAATACACACGATTCAAAAGGAAGCAATGGTTGTTCAGAACAGGGATTGACACCTTCAATTTCACCCAAGGGCCTTAATTCTGTATCATTGATTCTGTCGATAAAAATTACACCAGGGTCTCCAGTCAGCCAGGCTTCTTCAGCGATTTTATGGAAAATTTCTTGAGCATCATACTCTGCTACAGCACTTTTTGTTCTTGGGTTAATAATTTTATATGTTTTTCCTGCTTTCATCGCTTCAACAAATGAATCAGTAATAGCAACTGAAATATTGAAATTGTTAAAAGCATCTTTATTATGCTTGCAAGAAATAAAATCCAAAATTGAAGGATGATCAACCCGAAGAACAGCAATATTGGCCCCTCTTCTTTTTCCCCCTTGTTTGATAGTTTCAGTAGTAATATCTAGAATCTTTAAAAAACTTAATGGGCCACTCGAAAGCCCATGTGTTTTTTTAACGATATCACCTTGCGGTCTCAATCTTGAAAGGCTAAACCCAGTCCCGCCACCAACTTTTTGGATTAAAGCCTGCGTTTTGGCAGCCTCCATGATTCCAATGATTGAATCGGGTATTGGTATAAAAAAACAAGCAAATAACATTCCAATATCTGTTCCAGAATTCATCAAGACAGGGGAATTAGGAAGAAAATCTAAATTGCTTATCATATTAAAATACTTTTCTTTCTTTTCCGTATTTCCCTTAGAAACTGCTTTTGCTACCCTCATAAACATTCCTTCGGGATCTTCAATAATTTTATTATTATCATCTCGTAAAAGATATCTATGCTCAAGCACCTTGAGTGCAATAGGGGTAAGTATAGTCATTTATTCTCCCAATTTTTTGGTAATCATTCTATATTAATGTTATCTTAGAAACATACATTTTTAACTTCCAATACCTCAATATCCATCCAATATCTTATCTCATGCTTGTCTCCCTCGGACATTATAGGGGTAGCCGCATTTCTAAGATATTCAAGCAACATAGACTCAAACTCTGAAACATCATCATAATCTTCAAAAATCAAATTAATTCTTAGTGTTTTGTGAGAATAATTGAATCTTAGTTCACTTTGCCACGCTCCTTTATTGGCCCCATCAATAATTTCAATCGTGTTAATTTCTATTGCGTAAACTTCACTTTCAGGCAAATTAACAACAAGGATATTTTTATCTTTTATTCCTTTGATGATTAGAACTTGCCTCATATAAAATCGCCTCTTCTTCTTTTTGCTATAGTTAATGATAAAATATCTTGCCTAGACAAACGGACTGGGTAACCGTAACGATCAAATAAATACGTTGGCCTAATAGCAAATACATTGCCTATAAAAATTTGTTTTTGCCTGCTGACTCTTCGCCTGCCGCTTTCAAAATGACAGTATGAAAATCGTGACGCGAATCCTTTATAGGTCATTTCTTTAAGGGTCCATCCATTAGCTAACCGCAAGGCTCTAATCACTGTCAGCGTTGATGCTCGTTTATTCCTTCTGGCCACCCGTTCTGGTCTCTTTTTTGTAACAATTGTTACTTTTGTTATTCTCTATTTTTTGTACTATGACTTAAGAGATTCATGGAGAAGAATGAAAATTAACATTCCGGCTTCAACAAAGCTGGTGATTTTTTTAAGTTGATCCGGTGCAAGATTAACGGTAATATCTTTAAATGATAAAATCAAATCTTCTTCTTTTTGTTTTACAATTTTTTCAGTTTCGATTTCATTATCTTCAGAAATAGCTAAACTTGGCTTTGTTGACTTCGGAGTGGTCTTATCTTTTTCAGGCTGATTTGGTGTTGGCTTCTTTGTACTTCCAAGCGGTCTTCCCTTTTTCTTTTTTGGTAATGGCTGAGGTTCTGGTTCAACAGACGGAACAGGTTCATTTATTTCTTCGTGTTTTATTTCTTCATGATCTGTTTCTTCGTCTTTTGCACTGATCCCGTCCAAATCAACATCATCAGAATCGTCATCAGATATCTGATCCTCCGGGTCAGGATCATTATCTTCAGAATCTACAGAAGTATTTATGTCTTCATCAAGCCCCTCGGATAATGCCTTACATTCATCTGAAACACCACATATCTTGCAAGCATCATCGTCAGATTCATACTGACCAAAAAGCTTACAATCAACTGATAACTCTTCTTTTTTGATTTCCTTTGTGATCATATCTCTTGGCATATTTGATACCTCCTTTAATTTATTACCCATTAAAATAAATGCCAATTCTTATATAATTTTTTTATAATTAAGATATAGAATCCCCATCATTATTAGACAGAGAATTTTATAGTTTCAGCCCCACTTCACCAATTATTTTTGAAAGCCTGGCCTTCATTCGATACGAATCAGTTGCAGGAATCATACCATAATCCAAAATGTTTATAACTTCTTGTTGTGAAAGAGTATCTGGATCTTTTTTTTCATCTAAAATCGGAGCAAAAAAAATATTTTTACCGCTTACGTAATTAAAATTTCTCAAATGCTTCCAATAATCATCAATTTTAATATCACCATCTAACATAAAAATAATTTGGGCATATGGCATTTGGCTCAATAAAATAGCCTTGTTTTTGCTTAAAAAACTGCCTAAAAGAGAAACACATGGGAACCCATATAGCTGAAGGCGAAGACAATCAAAAATTCCTTCTACGACAATAAGAGAATCAGTATGTTTGAGACTATACCAAATTTTTTTCATATAATCATAATCATATATCATTCTATCATTCATTCCACCAGGGGGATTCAAGGTTTTTGGTTTTTGACCGGCGCTGGCATAAGCTACAAAACTTTCGTTTCCGTCACATTTGAAGGGAAAAATCAACCTTCCGGCATACTTTCCGCTATTACAAATCCTTACTCCAGCCCTTAATGCCAAACCAAAAGGAATATTCCGATCATTTAAAAATTTTGGATACATAGTTCTACTTACCAAGATTGAATTTTGAGGGGGTGGGGCATATATTTTCATCCCTAATATATCAACAATGTTTAGATATAATTTATCGATATTTTTGAGTCGGTCTTTCAATCCTTCTATCGTAATTGTATCGGTAGTTTCATCTTCAATTACCCGTTGCGCATTTCTTGCTGTTATTTTTTTGACGATAGAAACAAGAACAACAAGATTGCCTGCTATTCCACATCTATGGCAAAGCCACAATCCTGACTCTTTATTTAAATACATGTGGCCATGTGGATTGGGGCAATTTGGATCTACACAGTCAAGAATCAATTCATTTGGACTTTTTGATTCTGTATATCTAAGCCCTAATCTCTTGAGCAGTTTTCTCGTGTTTATTTTTTTCAGTTTGGATATCATGTGTTTTCCTCAATACAATAAATATGCCATGACGAGTTCCAAAAATTTCAATGGCTTCTTCTTTAAGCTTATCATTAAAAATTGGTAAATCTGTTTCTACAATTTCCATATTTGTGAATTTGTTCAATTGAGACTGAAGAATATCATTCGTTAATTCACTTTTGAGATAATCCAACAAGTAGTTGGATAAAATATCTTTTCCACTAGCTTGTTTTATAATATTGGAATCACCAACAAATAAAATAATATAACCACCAACATTCAAAAAGATATCTGAACGAGCAATGAAATTTATTAAATCATTTACGGTATTGATAGAATAACTACTTATAATGTAATCAACTTTGCCATCTATTTTGAATTCTGGATGTAAAAAATTCATAACCTTGTCTGGATTGACAAGAGGGTTTATGTCGATTCTTGTAATATCAAATTCAGAATTGTATGTTTGAAATCCACAACCAACATCAATGCCTTTACCTTTCATATATGGTTTGGCTCTTTCTATAACTTGATTAAAAATACTTTTCTTGAGACTTGCAATAGTTGGAATAGATTTTTTACATGTCTTCTCAAGCAAATATTCTATCGCAAACATAATTTGATAAATATCTATTAGTGAAAAGCATGGAGATGGTGCCCCTTTTTGGCAGGGGTCATGGTCATGAGTAAAACATGGAGAACATGGAGTACACGCATTAAGAGCAACGGCATTGTAATAATATCTCATTCTAAGATCGGCAGGAAAAGGACCATATAATCCCAGTATAGGAACTCGAAGCGCACCGGCAATATGAATCATGGCACTGTCAGGAGCGATAACAAGATCACAATGCCTGCAAATTGCCATAGATTGACGAAGACTGAATCTTTCTTCTGGTGATAATATTAGTCTTTCATGTTGTTCAATAGGTAAACTATGTTTAATATTTTGGGCCAAGTCAATTTGTCCATTTGACCCAAAAAGAATGATCTTACCGTTCTCTTCTCTAGTAATCACATTCGCAATTGCTACTGTTTTTTCATCTGGAAATGATCTAATCGGGGAACTAGCTGCGATTTGAAGACCAACTAGAATGTCTGTTTCTTTCACTTTGAATTGTTCTAACCTTTCCTCTGCCCACTTCATTTCTTCAACAGTCAAAAAAATATCTGGGATTTTTTCATGAGATGGTATTTTTGCAGGATCAAATTTAAATTTGCTAAAGAATAAATCATAGGCATTTATTTTTTCTGCTCGCGGATTTCCTTCTATGATTTGTTCGAAATGGAGATGGTAGTCTGCCATTTTTAGAGTTTCTATATCGAAAGGTAATTGGACTATTTCATCAACATATGGAACATACCGATAGAGATCAATATATTTTCCGCCCAATCCTATGATGATTTTACTGTCAGGATATTTTACCTTCAATAATCTAAGCGATGGCATTATAAACATCAAATCTCCAATTCCACCGTGTCTCCAAACAAGAAGAGTTTTCCCATTAAGATCATCACCTCGGTATTCACGATAAACTTCTTTAATATCGATTACATTCTTAGATATATGATCTGGCATGATGTAGGCGAGTTGTTGATGGATCAAATCAGATACAAGATAAAATTTCCCCACCTTAAGTGGCTTTGCCCATGGTGAACCTCGCTCCATGATAATTCCATCTCTTGCAACTTGAATGAATTTCATGACATTAACTCCTACTTATTATAATTGGATTTTTATTTTTGTTTTTTAATTCGTTCAAACTATTCCCTCTAAGTGGAACCCCAATGTTGAAAGTATCAACAACCACAAAGCCTTGCATCCGACCACCATCAACAATTCCTACTATGTCCGTTAAATATCGTTGATATTCTTCAGTGAATGTTCTTCTATTAATAATATTTTTTTCAAAAATAAGGGTTTGTAATACAATTTGATTTGCTTTAATTTCATTAATTGCATTGTGTAATTTTTGATATTGATGCAATGCTTTGAATTCTGCATATTTCACTCGTTGCTCAAATCCTCTCTTCAGTCCTTCAACCATAGGACGAAGATGCGGTGGTACGTTTGAATCTGATAATGGATTCAAGGCATCATTATCTTGGTTTTTTTTAATCTGTATGATCCGTTTACCTTGCTTGTATTTTTTTTTGCCCCTCGACATATGTCCTCCTTATGCTATTTTTTCTGTAAGCCTCATTTTGGCAAAATTTGATATCAATGCAACTTCCTTACCTTTTTCACCATCTCGATTCTTTGCAATTATTAAAAGAATATCGCGTGATTGAATATCAAGTTGGTTTAGTGTTAATACAACATTTAGAATTCTACTTTTATCATAGGCTTCTGCTAATCCTTCTGAATAGGCTTTTTTCCTAACGTATTCTTTTGATACTTGAGTGGCAGTTAAAATAGGAATATTTAATTGTTCTGCCAACGATTTTATTTCCCAATATACTTCTGCCTGTTCAAGCCTAAATTGTTCACTCTTATATTTGGTTTTTGATGGTATCATAATGTCAGCATAATCAATTATTAGTAGATCTGGTATGAATCCATCTTGCTTGAGTATATTCAGGGCCTTTATAATTGTAACAATTGAAGTTTTTTTTGGTTTCGTTTTTACTATTCGTAAATTTGACCCGATCCTTGTTCTTGTTTCAGAAACTATTCTATCCAATTTTTCTATTTCTTCTTTTTTAAGATCAAAATATTTTAGATCATCATATCTAATGCCAAGGATAGCACTATCATATCGCTGTTCGACCATTTCTTTTGTGTCTTCAATGACTATATGGACTACTTTTTTACCATCGATAAAGGCTCTTCTACCGCACACAATAAGGGATATACTTTTTCCAACATTAGTGAGGCTGGCTATTGTCGTTGATTCACCGGGACCAAGCCCGCCAATTACCTTTTGCACTTCGGGCCAAGGTAATTTGATCCGTCTGTCTTTTGATGGGTCATCTTTACGTTCTTTTCTTACTTTTTGCCTTTCTTCCCATGTAGCAAGCCAATCTGATATTTCAAATTCCTTATCCTTCACCTGGACTTCAACAGTAGCATAGAGAGTTTCTATTGCATCTTTCCATTCACCTTTGTCAAGGTGGTTAATACCTCGTTCTATTATTTTCGCTACTTCATTGTTTTTAGCAAAACCAATTAATTCATCTAATGCGTATTCTGTTGAACCTGTATCCAAAATCTTTTTATATATATCGCGTATTAGTTTATACCACCTTGAACGTTCATCTTCATCAATATCTTTATTCTTGCTTAATTCAATCTTAAAATAACTTACTTTAGGTACATCGCAGTATTTTTCGTAATATGCCAAAAGTTTTTCGTAGGCCCATTTCAAATACGGCGAAGAAAAATGTTCGGATTTTATAATATCCTGAACTTGGTCTATTCTGCTCTTATCGGTAAGAAGTGAAGCTAAAACATCTCGCTCAATAATTTGTTTGCTCATAAGTCGCCCAATATGGTCTCTATATATTTGTTGCGTGTTGTTTTAGGTATTGCCTTTGTGTTAAATTTCAAATTAATATTTCTCTCATCTAAAATTGAAAAAAAAGACCCACCATACGCATCGATCAATTTATCATCCGTTGATACTCCATTGATACAAAAAATAATTGGTTTTTTTATCTGTATTCTACGCTGAAGTAAATGAGCAATCTCACCACTGAATCCGCGTTTGTTAGGATGCTCATTTCCAAGTTCGTCAATAATCAATAGATCAACATCCATAATATGCTTCAATAAATCTGCCTGGTCATACGAATTCATTATTCTTACTAAATCAAAAAACGGTATATGATGTACTGAATATCTCTTTTTTAAAATTTGAGCCCCGATAAACTGAGAAACAAATGTTCTACCAGTACCAACCTTACCAATAAAATTAAGACCGACAGAATTCCTACTCAACTCGCTATATTTGTCAATATATAATTTAATAAAATCATGGAGAGGTCGTTTGCTCCCATTTACCATTATATCCCTGGGGAGTATTTCAGTATAATCTATTTTTTCAAACTTAAGCGGTATATCTGCAAGAAGCAATCCTTTTAAAAATTCATATTGGATATAACACTTACACATTCCATATGAAGAGTTTTTTGGATTCTCCCATTTGTGACTCCTGACATATTCCTTTTTACGCTCTGCTTGTACCTGCGGTATCATATCTTCTCGCTTATCAAGGGGAGTATTGTCAGGTAGAGACAACTCTATTTTAATTTCTTCTCGAATATTCACACCCGTACCATTGCATTTCTGGCATTTTACCACAACCTGATATGCCTTCATAATCTCATCTTCTTTGCCTGTAATTCTGTCCATATTATTTTTTTTCTTCGTCAAGCAATAGTTTTACTGCCTCAAAAACGATCCTCTCATTATCGAGGTTACTGTCTTGTAGCATAGTAACACTTCCGCAAGGGTGTGATGAAAGATATTTGTTGATTGTTTCTTCGGTTTCATAAATAACTTCAATGCCACGATCAATTGCTGTCTTGTGCTCTAATATCGCTCCTTCACTATCTTCCCATCCAGGTACCATAATGATTACATCAACACATCTTTCAATCAATTCCAAATCAGCTTTGAGAAAATGAGCGTCTGAGACATCTGAATTGTCCATGAATGCGGTATTTTTGTGTGGGCATATTACAGAGCATCCAAGTTTCCAATACTTCATGGCAATTGCTTCTGCTCTAATAATATTCACTCTCATCCCATGAGGTGTTTTAGATCTGTATTTGCCTGATATATAGGCTATCTGCATATAATAATCCTCCCTTAGACATCACCATTGATTCTGCATTTTTCATCTTCATAGGGAGCCAGAAGCCGCCTTCTAATTTCAGCGATACATTCATTCAATTCACCAATAAAATTCTTGTAGTTGTTGTACCCTGGGACTACCGTATCTTTGCAAAGTTTAAATAATACATAGTTAAGTCTTCCGTCTGGAAATACTGTTCCCGCCGCCATTGCCTCAACAATTTTATCCAATACTGGCCTTTTCCATTGTTCTATATAGGGCATAAGTCGCTCTCCTTTATAATATCTTTTATCGTTTCCCAAGTAATTTTTTTATCAGGATATTTGACATTGTATGTCATTAATGTATAGAATCTTGGTACGAGGTCGTTGTAATCTCTAATCAAAAATTTGATGGCCGTTGGGCACAAAAAAATATCTCTATCTACAGTACTAATGATCTTGTGATACGTAAGGCCATTAAAGGTTATCGCTTCGTTTGGATCATCATAGGGGCTTACTTCGATCTGGGGTTCGTTAACTACTTCGCCTTTAGCTCTTAGGTAGTCCAAATAACGTCGAAAAGTTTTATCGGATGATACTATAGCAACAAAATAATCCACTGATGATCTTCGCCCCGCGTCTTTCACTGTTTTTTCCATTTGTTTGTAACAAAAATCAATATAATCTATAATGTCTTCTCTTTCAAACTTAAGAGTCTTGAATCGTTGAAAAATATCTTTGATTTTTTTAAGTGATCGTTCTGCTGGTATTGAATTATAAAAAATTGATAATTCACCTATAACTATATTTAACATTTCTTTTTTTGTCATCTTTATCCCCTAAAAAGTGATGACATCAATACCTTCTGCTGTAAGAATATTTGAATCTTCTGATCTCAAATATTCATATGGTCCTATATCCTTTTTGGCTAGGTCCCAAAAATGGTCATAGATGTGGAGCCCTTTTGAAATCGCCACAATAGGACCATCATAAATATATCTTCCTGATAACATACTTATAAGATCAATACATGATTCCTTGAGAAGTTGAATTCCACCAATATTTTCTGGGAGACCTGCAATTAAATCCCACGATCTAAAATATACAATAAAATATAATTCATCATCATGAAGTCTCATATCAATAAGTCTGAGGCATGGAGGGTAGGCAAACTTAATTGGATCACTTGCGCCCTTTCCAAGGCTGATTGTAGCCTGGTTACATCCTCCACCACCCTTTGAAAGCAATTCACAACAATGTTCCCAAGACGGTGCGATCCACGAAGCATATTTATACTCATTATTTTTTTCTTCATCTTTATTTTGAAAGTCCTCATCTAAAAGATACGACCAGAAATATTTCTCGATTTTTTCATCAGTTGTTGGGATAATGCTTGGTAACGAACAAGCAAGGGGTCGTAAATACGGTTGTCGGATGTGGACAGTTACAAGGTCTAACTCACGCCTAAATTGACCTTGATATTCGCCGTGATCTATCTTATAATCATATCCAAAAGCAAAGCATGATCGAATAGCCTTGAACCATGCTTCATTAATTGTCATGCCTTTTACAATAACATGTTTCACGATAATTTACCCCCAACCCAATCAAAAAATCGCATAAATATATTACGACTATCAACTACATGAATTTTTGATGGTAAAGGTTGTAATGTAGTCTCTATGGTATCTTTCTTTTCTTTCAATGGGAGACCAAGCAAATTAAGTTCCTTAGCAGAAAGCATTGGCCTATTATCGCAATACCAATTCCATTCGTACCATGCAATGCATTGTTGCGCAACAGGATCAAATCGTTCAATATTTTTTATTCTTAAGTTCTGTGCGTTATTGAGCATTGCCCATCTTGCTCGTGTTTCTGCAATATTCCTGCCAGTCCTCTTACTTCTTCTGTGTTCACTCTCTAACCCTGTTGCACAAATTGCAATTCCTCGTGAAACTTCACCTGAAGCAGTATCATGCTTTAGGCAAACCGATACGACAGGAAACTCAGTCCCATCTGTTGTTCGTTCATAATAAAACTTTGTTCGTACTGACTCAGACTCACGATAATTTCTTAATTTCATGTTGCCCTCCTCTTTATCACCAACCTACAAAATCATGATCGTCAAAACGTGAAGAAAAGTCTGCTATTTTCCTTTTCTTCCATTTTGCATCTTTCCAACCTTTTTGATACGCTTTTTTTCTTATTTCACAAACTCTTTGACGGAACCTATTTTGCGCTTCTTTAATAAAAAGTTCAGCAAGGGCGTCATCTGTATCACTAAGATTATGATAGAAGTGGTAATTGCAATATTTCCCAACTCCAATATCAAATTCAATAATCATTCTACTATTTTCTCTTCTAAAATTAATCATGGTCTTCTCCTTCTACTCTTACAATGAATGCCATTTCTTTTCTGCAAGTATCCATTCTGTTGGTTGTATGTTTTTTCACATATTCATTTTGTTTATCTATAAAATCATGCACGTAGACTATATGCTCTTTTGAAGTATCAACATCTGATGCTCCTGGTTCGATAGGTTTCCGTAAAACTCTCCCAATTTGTTGAACCATACTTCGAATACCTTCTGATTCATAAATGTCTTCTCCGCCGCCAAGAGCATCGGCCTTGATTAATGTGTCACATGAAGGAATATCGATACCCTCATTGAATATATGAGAGGCAACAAGAATTCGGATTTCGCCTTTCTCGAATTTAGCTTTCCCTTTTTCTCTGATAATTTTCCCTTTACTTCCGTGAAGATACCCAAGTTCACGGTCATTTATGCCAACTTCTCTCAACATGTTTATGATACTATAACCATGCTTAATTCGATTGACTATAACAAGTATTTTTCTATCTGTGTTATGGTATTCATCCGCAATAATATTTACAACCGCTCTGTTTCTATCTTTATTTTCAACTATTGTATTTGTATAAAGATTTTGAAAGTTCCCTCCAGTTATATAATTTTCATTATGGGGGTAGTGGTGAAAAATAATATGTGGTCTTGCCAGCCATCCTTGGTCTATCAATTCGCTCGATGTAATTTTGTATTTGATCGAACCACATACTGTTTCCAATTCTAGATTTGCACTTCCACGGTCCCACGGGCTACCGCTAAATCCATGATGATACCTCTTGTTTTTGCAAGCCCGAACTACATTTTTCCAAGTTGCAGACTGACTGTGATGCATCTCATCGCTAATAAGATAATGCACGCTTTCAAGATATTTCATTATTCGATATCTAGGATTATTTGCTCGTTCGCCTTTTTTATTCATTTTGGCATTGATTGTTTGAACCATCCCAATGCAAACCGGGAAATTATAATTTAATGTATCCCCTTGAATTAATCCAATTGTATTATGAGGGAATATCTTGGTAAGAGTATTATAATGCTGGGCAAGAATATCTTCTCGATTTACGAGAATTAATGACTTCATATCCATGCCCATTGTTAAAGCAGCAAATAAGTACGATTTTCCTCCACCTGTTCCGATGGAAAAAGTCATGAGCGATTCTTGTATGCCTACTATAAAAGCTTTCTTTTGATACGGCCTAAGAGTTATCGGAAATGACTTGATATTTTTTAGTACATCATCTGGATTAACGAGATGAAGAGTCCTTTTATCAAGGGTTTTACATTCATATCCAAATTCTTCAATAACTCTAACAAGCCTATCGGTCAATCCAACCGGAACAGACCGAGATATCCTGTTATATTTAGTATACAATCTATTGGTCAATTGACCAAATTGATCTCTCATTTTTTTCCTATACCCTAAAAGATTAGGTAGAGAAATTTCAAGATCTTCTGGCAATGTTCCAACGATCTCGCTGTATTTATCGTTTATTTGGACAAATACCTTCATTCTTTAGAAATTCCTTTATTTCTTTCATAAATTTACGATACGGTCTTCCAGAAAAACCAAGAAAATTTTTGATATCACGTCTCGAAGGGGTTTCTCTTGACATATTCAATTTCATTTCATCAGTTGGGCTAATCTTGGCACGAAAAACATTAAATGCTTTAGGCGATAATTTTGCCCTTCCTTTCATTAGTATATGCATGATATCGTGTTCGGTTAATATATTTTCAAGTTGTATGAATTTTTCTTCATCAAATGGTACTAGTTCAATTCGTGGACGGTAATAATTTAGGTGATTACATACCCACCAAGCCCTATTTATGATGGCAGTTTTGGTTTCACATTCTTTTAGCGTTATAATTGTATTCCAATCACGCATCAACCATAAAATTGTTTCATGATAAAGATCATCTGAATCATATCCATCAATTGAATATTGTTTGTATACATAATACATGTGTGGTTTACATTTTATAATTGCCTCATCAAATTTCATTCATGATAGCTCCATTTATCAATTTCTTTGAAAGGCAATCAAAAACCGCTGTTGCAATATTTCCATCTCGATTTATGACGCTCCAGTCAGGATAGAAATTTTTTGGTGCATCGGTATAAATACCGATACCATATATCTCTATCCCAGTTTTGATAATTTTCCTAACAACTTTCTTCAATTCTTTTTCTAATAGGCCAACATCACACAACGATGACATGGCGGGTCGTCCATCGCTAAGAACGATTAAAATTTTTCTTTGTTCACGTCTTTTTGAAAGCCTACATGCAGCCCACCATACTGATTCTGGATCACCATTGCCCGCAAATGCCCCTATTCTCATAATCCGATATCTTACTGTACTAAAATTTTCATTGAATTCTTTAAAAATAAGATGCTTTAATGGTTCAAATCGATTGTAGCTCATGAGTTCTTCATGTGTCAACGGTACCATCAAACCAACACTATGTCCAGTTGTAAAACCAGTTATTTCAAATGGAATTGCAAGCGAATGGAGCGTTTCTCCACATGCAATTCCAGCTTTAATTGCACCTTCACATCGTTCATCGCATGACATCGAACCAGAACAATCAATAAGTATCTCAACTGCCGTATTCATTCGTCTTCCAACTGCATGTCTTTCAAAAATCTTTTTGTTTCCATTTCGAATAGAGTAAAGAGAAGCAATATCAATTTCACCATGGTCAGAATCTGGAAGGAAATGAACCCGTTTTTGAGCCATTAGCAAAGAAAGCATTCTTGATTTCATTGATTCTATTTCTTTTTGAACTTTTTCCTTTTTTAAATTATATTCTCTTTGAAATGTAATAGAATCCAAGCATGCAGGGATTTCTTCTTGGTCAAGCTCTATAACTTTAGGATGAGGAATATGATGTTCAAGATTTTTGGTAATGTTTGTTATGACCAGTTCTTTTATTTCTCTTTTAATATCATGATAAATATCTTTTGGTTTACAATGTTTCATTTTTCCAAATGTTTCAATACTTACTTCGATCTTTTGGCCTTCTTTATTTTTATCTTTTGTTCCCTCATCTAGTTTATTTTGATTTTCTTTTTTGTCTTTATTTCCCAGATTTTTACCTTCTTGATTTTTGGTTTTTTGTTTGTCCTCATCCTTTGCTTTTGGTGGTGTTTGTAGTTGAATAAGTTCCCGCAATCTCGATTCGAGTTTTATTGCAAATTGATGAGCACGTTTTGTCCCATCAGTCACATCTCTTAGAACATTTCCGGCTTTATACTCTTCAAGGATATCTTCCGTTCCATCAACTATTTTACATATTCGTTCAGGGTAAAAACTATAATCAATATTATTCAGTTTCAAAGACATACAAGATGTTATTGCCCATAACATTTCTGATGGATCGTCATCTAACGATTTATCGTATTCAACTTCTTCAATTTTTATTTTGTTCCTTGCAGTGGCAAATTCATAAAGCTTCTTTAACTCATATGCGGCACTGTAAAAATCTTCTTTTCTAAATTTTTCGACTCGATAATCATCCAACGAATTTAGTAGAGAGTAAATTATTGTATTTTTTTCGTTTTTATAGATTTCAAAATCAGTGTGGACAATATGCCCTGTTTCGTGAAAAATGACTCCAACAAGAAAATCCTCATACTCTTCATATGTCTCATCTGACATCATGGGGACCATGATTTGTTTCCCATTCGTCATGCACCTTCCCATCGGGTCGTATAAAAGTTCAACCCCATAATTTCCGCCCAGATATTTGGCGATGACCTTAAGGGCATCACTCTTTCTTGCAAGAAGTTCATTCATTTTATGTAGTCTCTATCTTTTCAATCTCTTTGACCCAGTGGTGGTCAGCATGAGCACGAATCATTTTAATAATGATTTCTTTATCTTTTGGAGTAGCAAATGATGTAAGAGAAAGTTTTACTGCCTTATAATACTGATCTGTATAGGTAAAGAACTTATGATATTTGCCCCACGAAAGCAATCTTCGCATTCCAAAGATATAGTCTGTTTCCTTATTTTTCTTTAGTTCACGCATACCATGAGCTACTTTTGCCATTTTAAACGCTACTTCGGCCTCAACACCGGTTTTTTTAACCACAACCTCGGCTTCATCTTCAGGTGCCATGTAATCCATTTCTATGATGATTGCATACCGGTCTCTAGCAGAGGCATTCATGAATTGAGTTCCGTGATACTGGAATGAGTCATCGCCCAATCCAATTGTATTGGCAGTCGAAATCCATCTGAAATCGCGGTGGCGTTCGATGACTTCCAAAAATGTGTGTCCAGTTTCAGGATGAACTTGTTGAAGAGTAATTGTCCCATCACGTTCAAGAATAGGATGGAGAGCCCCACGAAGTTCAGGACGCATAAAATCTGCTTCGTCTTCAAGAAGTATTTTGCCATTTCGGAGAGCATCAGTTGCATATCCATCAACCCACACCATCTTGTTTCCCGCAACAACCCATTGCCCGATTAATTGATGCAATCTCGTTTCCTCGCTACAAGAAAAGCGCACAACTTCCCAGTCAGTAATCGCAGCAAGCATCATAACTAGAGATGATTTACCACACCCACTTGGCCCTACAAGCAAACAATGATCCATTCCTTTTTCAGATAGAGCAAAAGCTAAAGGTTCGGCAACTTCTGTATCAAGACTATAATGCGGATCTACTTTTGGAATAAATGGTTGAATGCTTTTATAAGACTTGCAAGAACCTCTCATGTTACCACTGCAATTCTTGCATTCAAGCAAGTCCTTTGCATTTTTACCTGCAAATTCGCATTTCCCATAATCTTTGAGCAGGCGTCTGGTAAGAGTAGCATTGTCAAACTGATATTCTTTGGGCAATACTGGAGTCCTGTCAGTCATTTTCCACTCTTTTTGATTGTGTCGGAGAATTATTTGTTGCTATCGTAGCTTTTGTGTGCAAGTATCATGCCACGCCTTATTCTTTTTTGAGATATTTGCGTAGACAATCTTCAACTTTTTCGCCTTTGTTAAGTGCTCCTCTGATACATTTGTCCATCTTATCCTTGTCAATATTTTTCCATTTCCACCCAAGAGCCGAAATAGCTATTTTCATATCTGTTTCCATTTCGTGATACTCTGGCGTAAAAAGCGGAGGTTCAAATTCTTCTGCTTCTTCAGATTCTTTTTTTGAAAGCCCAATCGTATTAGAATTTTGGTTTTCTCTCATCATAAACATCTCAACAGTATTCCTTACTTGGTCAATTATAGAATTGTCTACTTTCTTTTTTGGCATTGGGAGATAGATAAGTACATGACCAGGTACATTAGGTACGTATTCGCCTCTCATGAGCCGTTCTAACTTTGGTTTAGTAAGAGTAATGCTGATGTACTCTTTTGGTATATTCCATTCAGTTTTTAGTTCATATGGTATATCAATACCGCCTATAGACATTTTCCAAACCCCTTGGCCAGAACACATTGCGATATCGCTGTCAAATTCTTGATGTTTAGAATTGATTGTTGTGTTTTTGATAATATTTACTTCCCAATCACAATCCCAATTGAAATCAATACTAACTGGCCGTTCAAATGACAATTCAACCAGCAAAGATTTTATGTACTTTAAAACAATAGGTTCAATTTCATTACTTATATATCGCCGTACCTGATTATTTGGTCTGAAGTTTTTTGATTGGAGTTTGGTTCGTTTTTTCTTTGGGTGTCGATATTCTTCCCATCGGTGGTGACTCTTGATAAATAACCTTTCGATTAAATTCATGTTTGTCGCCGGATTTGTCATTGTTTAGGTAACCCCTTGCGCAATTTAGCTAGAAGTTCTCGCTCAATAACTTTATTTCTTTCTTCAAATGCCTTTCTCCATTCTGGCATCCACCATCCAAGAAACCCATATTTACATTCAAAATCTTCGCAATAAGTTCGTTCTATTGACTTTCTGCACCCATAGTACGTACCAAATTCTTTGTTGAATGCGTCATCCTTGTGCCATTCTCTACATCGATCTTGGACACACAAATAACATGGAGGTTTCACGTCACACAAAATACAAATCGGATTATGCAGTTCAATCCATTCTTCGATAGCACCGACACGGTGCCAATTGCAATGTGAACAATCCTGCGAGCCACCACATTCAATTTTCAAGCCATTGATTATATGGTATCGTTTCTGATCTTCAACGATTGTTTTGATTTTCATTAAATTCTCTGAATGATAAGTTTCTGAGTAATGATTTCTCGTGAGTAGATTTATGACATTAGCATACTCACAGAGTTAAGTCAAGATTTTTTAGAAAAAACTTAGATTTTTTCTTTCATACCTTTTTGCAATTCTTTCATGCCTTTTTGCAATTCTTTCATGCCTTTTTGCAATTCTTTCATGCCTTTTTGCAATATTTCATTGCAATTTACATGCCAATTCTTTATTGCATGGTTATTGCACTTAACGCCATCTAAAATTGATACAAATCAGCTACGCTTTTGTACTTTTTTCGGTTTTGCTTAATTTTTTTTCCCTTAAAGAAAAAAAAATTAACGAAACGAAACATTTATATTTTCTTTTTACAATATAAATTTTTATCTAAATTTTCTTTTTCTTTCTTTTCTTTTTTTTTTATTATTTTATTTATTGTTTGTTTGTCTGTTCATTTATTACTTACAACTTAATATTAATATTAAATTGTATAGTAAATTTAAGTAGTAGGTTTTGTGTATAATTAATAGCGTAGCTATATCGTGTAACAAACCCAGGCGGAAAAAGGGCGTTTTTTACGTGTTTTGTTTTTACCCCTAGTCTTTCCCTTACTTTTTGATAAAGTAATTAATTTAGGCCATCCTTGGCTTTTCTAGGGGTATATTTGGTAATATTCATGCCTTAATATATTCTGTCGGTTTCTGTCTAGGCGTATTTTGTACTTTTCATGCCCAATTTACCTGTTCCCTTCAGGCGTAGTAGCCTCCAACCATGCCTTTGTGAGTTTTTCATAATGCTTTCTCTTGATTTTCTCGACATTTTCCTCTGCTTCTCTTATTTCATTCATGATTTTTCTGACTTCTGCTGTATTTGGGAAAAACTCGTCATTATGGGCATCAATCATAAACATATCAGAAGATTGTTTTCCGTCTTCATGGACCGTATTTGTGTTTGGGTTGTTCAGAACAATAAAATCTTCTTCTTTGTGGGGGCTGAAAACCTGGATTACCTCGTAAAGATCCCCAAGATACCAAATTTTTTCAGTCAAATTTTTAATCATTTTGCTTTTCTTTCAGATAGTTAGTTATTTCGTATAGTATTGTTTGGCAATTCCAAGCATCACTTTTTGCTTTTATTCTTTTTTGCTTTTTTTGATCGTTCATAATCCATACCAAACAAAAACATAAGACAATCATCGGCAGTGTTAAAAAGGCCAAGAAAGGTTTTGTCTATATCGACCATTTGAATTGTTTCATAGAGAGGGGTGATGGTGACATTTAGTGTATTTGCCAGTTTAACTAGCTTTTCATACGTTCTCAAATCTTTTACGGTCATTTTTATCTTCATCTTTTTTTTTAGTTTGGTAGGGAAGGAGGGATTCGAACCCTCAAACAATTGATTTTAAGTCAATTGGCTTTGCCGATTAGCCTACCTCCCCATGTCATTTACTTCCATTTTCCTTTTTCATCACGTTCGACTGTTTTCATAACTTCGGATTGTAGTAACTTTGCATTTTCGTCCCACTGAAAGGCAGAGGGTGAAAACGGAATAAAAGAATAAAGACAATTGTTTACACGGTTATATCCAGTGGCTTCTTCTAGATCTTCTGGCATAACTTTAACCGGTTTCCCAACAAAGGACCGTCTAACCAGATAAACAAAGATAGAACCGTTGGCGGTAAAATAATTTCCATCTTCATCGTATTTGACTTCCCCAGTCTTGAGATATGTTCCTCCAACAATGACGCCAAAATCCAACCTAGATGACGGGAGCCGTTTTTTGATGATTTTTGTTTTTGAATTATAACTTGGTGATAGTATATCTTCATTGTAACTTTCTTTTGAGATTTTAACTGCTGTTCCGATTGGAAAATAATTTCGCTTTTTCATTTTGCTAATCCTCCCAGATATTCGACTCTAAGAATGATATGCTTTGCTACTCCTGGTCTTTTCTCACATTCAATAGCTGCCCTTCTTGCAGCTTTTTCGGTTCTGTGAGTGGAGCATTGAGTTAGACACCCACCATATCGAAATACGGACCAATATTCAATTCGATTCTTTTTCATTCTTTCCCCCCTTATAATCATCTTCCGTTAATAAATCCAACTACTAAATTCCAGTCAAGTCCATATTTATCGATAAGAGAAGAAATTGTTTTTTCTGAATAGGCAATCGATTCGCCTTTCCTTACTCTGTCAACATTTGCGGTAATCATGCCTTGCGCTTCGACAAAAGCGGCAATTGATTGACTGAATATCATTATTGATCGTTCAAATCTTTTCATTTCCTCTGATGTCATTTTCTAATTTCTCCACTAGAAGTTTTATGGTCATGATGGCATGTTCATTACTAATTTTGTGCATAAGAAAATCAATACATATTGATATTATGCATTTAATGTATTCTGAGAAAATTTCATTAGTCATTAAAACTTCCTTCCAAGAAATATTGAATGCATATTCAACCCCTCGTTTTGTTTAGATAATCCCGCATTTGAAAGATGTATGATCCGATATTCCACGAACAATGGCATGACCTTCCATCCAGACCATAACATACCTACTCCACCGGCAGGAGCAAAATTAAAGTCCATCCCCATACCATCAATATGCATTGTTTTGTAAGAAATGCCAGTAATCAGTTTTACATATGGTTTAAAGTTATAGGGTAGGTTACGGGAAAGGCAAAAAACCGGTTGTAGCATGAAAAGCCAACCGTTTCCATCATTTAATTTATATCCGCTCATGATTTCGCCTTCAAAAGCAATTTGAAACTTATTGTGGTGCAAATGAATAATTCTTCCGCTAAAACCAGCTAGGAAGAATTGGGTATTTTCAATGTTAGAAAGGGAATTTTTAAATTGCTGACTAAACCCAGTAAGTGAATTGAACCGAGGATCTGATGCTTCACAATCACAAGAAATTGGTATTGTAGAGAGAATCATGATCGAAACGATAATCAGAATGCATGAAATATTGAAACTCATTTTGATTCTTCCTCGCGTATTTTATTCATGGATTCCGCAAGCCTGATTGAATGGAGCATGACTGTAAAGGTATTTTTGGCTAGATTTATATTTTCTTTTATTAGTTCAAGCCCCATCCAATCTTTATGTCGGACCGAAGATTCATATATCTCAAGGGAATCAATTGTCCCTTCTATAATCTTGAAATCATCTTTTATTTTCTTCAGTTCTTTTTTCCATTCTGATGAGTACATGTTAGTGAGGCTCCACTTTTGTTATTTGAATATTCCATTCCTACTCATGTCACTTTCCCGTATGTTTTGAATCTGGTAGTGAGATTTTCAAGAGCTTTTTCAATTGTGATCTCATTTGCACATTTCATGCACAATATTTTCCCATAAGCTACGTCATGTGACCATCGGTTTTTACATTTCATGCATGTTACGTTCATAATTGGGTTCATAAATTTATCAACCCTTTTGAATTTCGTTATTATCGATTCTATGATAATCATAGTTTTGTTTTATTGTGGCGAGGGGGTGGAGTCGAACCACCGACCGAACTCTCTTCCTCTGAGCTACCCTCGCCGTAATTTTTTTGTACGATCACAATACTTGCCAATATCGCTATCAACATTAATATCACAATTCCACCGACTATATTTGCAAAATATAGGCCAACTATAATAAAAGTAAGAATCAATACAGCGAGACATGTTAATTCGATGAATAGCATTTCAAAATTCCTTTGCCAATTGATTAATTCTTTTTTGGCTGATGATTAATTTTTTTGTTCGATTACGCAATCCACACATCATAAAATCGTCAACGAATGATTTATAGTCTTTATGACATTCTTTTTTGAATCCATAAAGAGCAGTTAGAACTGTTAAAACTGTTCCAAGAGTATAATAATCAGGGCTAATAGAAACCCCAATCCTTTCAATTTTTCTTATAGGCACGTTATGTAATCCTTGTCTCCTAGAAATATTTGCCCAATTTGAAGTACTTTTATCATCAAATGGGGTTCGTGGACTTTTAGGAAGTTTTGATGACCGCCCGTAACAGATTCCGCCTTTGTTTGTGTAGCATCTTTCAGTACAGGGGTAAACCCAAACAAAATGTCCTTTATTTTTGAATTTGATAAAATTTGCCCAATTACCACAAGTAAGTTCTTTATATTCATAGAGTTCATATTCTCCAAGAATGTCTGAATGATAATCAACATTATATAGTATGTTATCTTTTGGAGGATTTTTGTTTATATCGTCAACAAGCCAAGAATGATCTTGTACAATTACGATAGGTTTCTTGGTCCTGAATAATTTCCTGAAAAAGATATTTGCAGATCGATTTTTCCCTTCGTGATCTGTCCAATAGTCAAGATCAACACTGAGATACATAAAATTATTCCTTTTTCCTGGGAATATAAATTTCTTCTGTCATATCGCCTATACGATCAATGCAAGTTTGTATTTTTTCTTTTTCGTCTTCTAAATAATTTATTGCCCTCGCTTTTGTTTCTTCAAAGGTGCCTGGAAGAGACCAAATAGCATTAGGCATGTAGAGATTTGGTACGGTCTTTTCCGGGACAATATCGACACGATTTCCTCTAATCAGTGCTCTGAACTTCATGTATTCCTCCTGCTTTGATTCCCATTTTAAGCCAAGTTTTAAATGATATTCGAATTATTTTATTTTTTTCACCTTGATTTCTAAGGATATAACTTGGATGATAAGTTGATGTGTATTGTTTTTCATCTGCCCCTTGGTACCATTTGCCCCAATTAAAATTTGCTCCAATCAGTTCTGTTGCCGCAATTCTTCCTATACAAACAACAATACTGGCGGGTGATCTTTTGATTTTATATTGCAACCATTTTAGACAAGCCTTTAATTCATCGGATCGTGGATTACGATTTGAAGGTGGTCTGCATTGAACTAGGTTTGTTATAAAGATGAATTCAAATGCTTCAATGCCAAATATGTTTGTAATGGTGTTTCTTAAAAGCATCCCCGAACGACCGACAAAGGGATAACCGGTTTCGTCTTCCTCCTGGCCTGGCCCTTCTCCTACAAGAATAACCTTGGCCTTTGCAAAATCCCCTGATCCCCATACTACTTTGTTTCTGGTCTTGTGGAGACGGCAAGCCGTACAATGTATTTGCGGGGTTCGATACATTAATGATCTCTTAAATTTGCCCGTTTGACTTGGGTTCTTTTTTGATGTGCGTCAAATACGGTTATCACTTGTACTCTACCAAAATAAGTCCGTGGTTGCCAAACATAAATTTCTCGAAGCATAAATTTGTGCCATTTTTTCCACTTCCCTTCTGGATCTGCTGGAATGAACCAATGTTGAAATACTATTCGATTCTTGGCTACTCTCGAAAGTTCACTAAGCAGATTATGATTCCACTGGAATTTTCCATTGTAAGGTGGGTCGCACAAAATACTTTCAAATGATTCATTTTTGAATGGTAATTGTGATGCATCAACAATTACATCTGGATTCATTTCTATATTTAAATCCACTCTAACGTCTCCTAATTGTGAATATCCGCAACAAACATGTAATGATTTAGGAATTAATAATGAATTGAGTACCATTGAAATTTGTTCGGGCCATAAAACTTTTTTTACAGTATAAAGATGCTTAGTTCCTTTTAGAGGGATGTTTCCTTTGGTTTTTTCTATCGCTGGTTGATTTTTATAAGTAACAGTACCCATGTTTTACTCCAACCTGTGGCGTGCAAGAATTTTTTTTGCTCGATTTCGAGCCTGCCCTAATTGTTTTGCGTGTTCTTCGCAAATTGGGCACCCATTATTTTTGTCAGGGTGATAGTTGATAATTGCTTTTCGGTAAAGTTGCTCAACCATATATTCTATTTCTTCCGTTCCGAGCCTATCAAAAATGGTCGAATGAGATTTGCCAATTGGGATTTTAGTTGAGGCTCCTGATCTAACATAGATATCTTTTCTTGAAGCACCCAAGGCAATTAAACACTGATTTATACTATTGATGTTTCCTATTTTTATTTTGGTTACCTGTTTTGATAATGAATTATTTTTATTCATTTTTTGCCTTGTCCTTTTGCTATGGCATTTTCATTACTAAGGTACATTACGCTATTCTCATTTTGGGTTTTTTATTTCTTCCCATTCCCCTTTGTAACACCGGTAGGTTTTGTTTGCTTCTTTTTGTGTAACGATTCTTGTAGCTACGTGATATTTATTGTTGTCATCATACCAGTATTGAATCTGTACACTATTCAATCCTGCTTTTTGCGTAGAGTATGGGCCTGCTTTTTGCGTAGAGTATGGGCCTTCTTTTTGAGTAGATTTGTAGCCTGCTGTTTGCGTAGCGTAGTCGTCTGCTGTTTGCGTAGCATAGTCGCCTGCTTTTTGCGTAGCGGAGTAGCCTGCTTTTTGCGTAGAGTTATCATCTGCTTTTTGCGTAGAGTAGTGGTCTGTTTTTTGCGTAGAATAGACGCTTGCTGTTTGCGTAGAGTCATCGCCTGCTTTTTGCGTAGCGTAGTAGCCTGCTGTTTGCGTAGAGTTGTTGCCTGTTTTTTGCGTAGCGTAGGCCCTTGCTGTTTGTGTAGAGTAATGGCCTGCTTTTTGCGTAGCGTTGTCACCTGCTATTTGCGTAGCGTTGTCGCCTGCTTTTTGCGTAGCCCAATTTACAGGAAGATTTGCAGGAGCGTACGCTTGAATAAGTTCCACGGCTTTCTCACGGGTACCGCAAAAAACTACTTCGCCTTTGTGAAACTTGCATTTATCCGACAATTCCGATTTCCCGTAAAGGTAGTTATCTTTTGTAGTTTCAACTTTTACAACCAACCACTTTCCACCTGTTCCACCAATGGAATAATGACTTCCTCCGCATCCCCAGGGGAGACCGTGTAACCCGTTACCGCATTTGAACGTAGGTTTCCAGTCTTTAGCTTCTACTTTGCCTAGCTTCGGCCACGCGAACCCTTCGTGACTTGTCATATCATGTTTGACATCACGTAGCACAAGGATTTCGGTTTTTT
>Ga0233422_10000346_pt1 | contig 23918 bp, 24 predicted proteins | sample Watercolumn_Mata_2_FD_182724 | JGI IMG/M metagenome (GOLD analysis project Ga0233422, IMG submission 182724) | Freshwater microbial communities from Lake Matano, South Sulawesi, Indonesia - Watercolumn_Matano_2014_110_MG | ecosystem: Environmental > Aquatic > Freshwater > Lake | place...
GTAACTTGCTTCATGGTCTGGAACTCCTTTTGAATACGGCTGATATCAATTGTTTGCTCACTTTTAATATCGCCCTTTCTCAAGTGTTTTCAGACCTTTTTTACTTTTTTACCGGACACTACTGGATTAAGACACGATTTTAAGTAAATAAATAGTATTTTTTACCTATAAAGGCAATCAGTATTCCTGGCAAGTATTATAGCCATTGAAGAATAATAAAAGACTCCTCCCGTAAATCAAATAAAACCGGCATAAAAGAATGACCTGCGGTGAAGTGGTGACTGTCAGTACTCCCCATTTGTGCCTGAGTATCTTTTTCCATTTGTTCAGCAGCAGAAAATGTATTAAATTATAAAAAATAAAAAATCCCGTAAAAGAGGGTTAAGCTGTTTCAGTTATATAACTTCTCAATAAACCTAAATCATAACCCACTATGTCAAACGGAACAAGCAACGATTTGTCTGGAGCTATCACCAATCTGATGGATACGCTCGGCAAACTTGGCCAGCAGCAGGTTGAAATGCTCAACAGCGGCATCAAAACCGCATCACAAATGATTGAGCCACTTGCCAAAACATCAACCGACCTGGCCGGAAACCTTTTAAATACCGCCAACCAGGTGCTGCAGAGCGTTTCCGCAGCAGTCGCTCCGAAAAAGTAAGCAACCCTGTTTTCCTGAAGCACCTTATCCCTTGAGGGATAAGGTGCTTTTTTTTTGTCTTGCGGCAGCTTCGCAGGGCCAGAAGACCTTCTGACACGCTCCAGCATGAACATCGAGGAGAATATCCGCTACCTTTTCAGACCTGAAGACGGGAACCGGCTCCACATTTCCCCTATACAGGGCGATGCTTCGACGAGGCAATATTACCGTGTATCCGGATCGGGAGGCACTGCAATAGCCTGTCATGACCCCCTGCTGCACGGAGCGGACCCGCACGACTATCCGTTTCTCGTGATGCACCGCATCCTTTCCGAACATGGGCTGCCGGTGCCGCAACTCCTTGCCGTCAGCGAAAGAAAAGGCCTGCTCCTGCTCGAGGATTGCGGAACCGTGCAACTGCAGGATCTTGCCGACAGCGGAAACCCCTCGGTCGCAGACCTGTACCGTGAGATCATCGATATGCTCGCAAAGCTGCAGTCGATAACGGGGAAACGCGGCAAACCGCCTTTCAGCCTCAGCTTTGACCGTGAAAAACTGATGTTCGAGTTCGATTTTTTCATCGAACACGCACTGCTGGGTTATTTCGCCCCGGTTTCAGGATCTGTCGATACCGGAGTGCTTCGCAGCGAATTTGAAACCATTGCAGACATACTGGTACAACCAGAACAGTTCGTACTGAACCATCGGGACTTCCACAGTCGCAACATCATGATCCGTAACGGAAAACCCGTGATCATCGACTTCCAGGATGCGCGTATGGGGTTGCCGCAATATGACGCCGTTTCCCTGATCCGCGATTCCTACGTCAAGCTTGATCCGCTGCTGGCAAACGAGCTGAAAGCGCGCCACTACCGTGCAATAAGCGAGAGCGGCTTGACCGTGGCAAGTTACGACGAGTATCTTTACCTGTTCGACATCATGGCTTTCCAGCGCAACATCAAGGCGATCGGGACCTTCTGCTACCAGAAAACGGTTCTGCGGAATCCTGCGTTCGAGCAGTATATCTCACCGACGCTCTCCTATCTGTCCGACTACATGACTGCAAGAAACGAACTGGTCAGGGCCGGATTGCTGCTGCAGCCGATCATGCATCTTCAGGAATCATGAAAGCATTTGTCCTTGCCGCCGGTTTCGGCACACGGCTGCTTCCTTTAACCGGCACCCTGCCGAAACCGCTCATTCCCGTGCTGAACGTCCCGAGCCTCTGCTATACGCTCTTTCTCCTGAAAGAGGCCGGCATTCGAGAGGTCGTCTGCAACATCCATCACCACCCCGATTCTGTCAGACAATTTGTCGCACAGCATGATTTCGGTGATCTTGACATTCTCCTCTCGGAGGAAAAAACCATTCTCGGTACCGGAGGAGGATTGAAAAACTGTGAGAAGCTGCTCGACAAAGATCATTTCCTGCTCATCAACAGCGACATCATCAGCGATATCGACCTCAAGGTCCTCATGGCAAGACACCGTGAAAGCGGACTCGGCGGCACACTCGCACTGTACGAAACCCCCCTGGCACAGCAGATCGGGCATATCGGCATCAGGAACGGAAGGGTGCAGGATTTCAGAAATACAAGACATACCGGTCTTTTGTCGGACTTCATCTATACGGGAACAGCCGTCTTCAGCCCGTCCATATTCAGATATCTTCGCAGTGACTATTCGGGAATTGTCGATACCGGGTTTTACGGACTGGTCGATCATGAGGGCCTCGGCTTCCATGCCCATAAAGGCTTCTGGCAGGATATCGGAACATTGAAAAGCTTTTACCGGGCGAATCTTGACGATAATTTCCGTATTCTTCAGCTTGAAGAACGCATGAACCGGCATCTCGGCATGACCCCCCGGATGATTTCAGAGGAAGCCTCGATCAGCCCGGATGCATCGGTCGTCAATTCGGTCATCAGCAGCGGGTGCGCCGTGGAATCCGGTTCGGTCATCGAGCATTCGGTGATCATGCCAGGCACTGCCGTCAGAAAAGGCACGGTCATCAGAAACACCATCGCCTGTGCATGCGGCATCATCCCGCAGTGACACAGGCTTTCCGGGGAAAAAACCGCATGGTACTCAACGGACTGGATATCTTTCTGCAGAATCCCGATTCCTTCAGAAACCGCAGGATCGGGCTCATCGCAAACCAGACATCAGTCACTTTCGACCTCCGGTATTCCTGGACTTGCCTCAGAAAGCTCGGGCTCGGCCCGGTCCGCATCTTTTCTCCGGAACACGGTCTTTTTGCCACTGAACAGGATCAGATTGCAGTCGGCTCCCAGCCGGCGATCGAGTGCGAAATCGTGAGCCTGTACGGAGAGAGCCAGGAAACGCTTCTTCCCGAGAAATCCATACTCCGGGATCTTGATCTTGTGCTCTTCGACATCCAGGATGTGGGTGCGCGATACTACACCTACGTCAACACGCTTGCCCTGTTCATGGAGGCAATCCAGGGGCTTGATATCGAGATCATGGTGCTCGACCGTCCGAATCCATTGGGAGGCACCCTTGTCGAAGGTCCGCTGCTTGATCCGGCCTTTCATTCGTTCGTCGGCCTCATGCCCGTTCCTGTCCGGCACGGGCTGACAGCTGGGGAGCTTGCCCATTTCTACCGGGACTACAAAAAACTCGATCTCAATCTCAGCGTGGTCCCCATGCAGGGATGGAGCCGGAGCATGCTTTTTCCCGATACGGGGCTCTTCTGGGTGCCCCCGTCACCGAACATGCCGTCATTTCCTGTGGCCGAGGTCTACCCCGGCATGTGCCTGTTCGAAGGTCTGAATGTTTCGGAAGGGAGGGGTACGGCCACCCCCTTCCTGCTTAGCGGAGCGCCATTCATCAATCCTTTCGATCTTGCGGAAAAGCTTGCATCCTGCCGAATTGATGGAGTTGTCTTCAGACCGGTGTGGTACAGGCCGACTTTTCACAAATTCAGCAACGAAGTGATCGGAGGAATCTTTCTCCATGTGACCAGCAGGAACCTTTTCAGGCCGTTTGCCTGCGCGGTGGCGATGACCGGCGCGATCAGGGAACTCTATCCCGAACACCTGCGCTTTCTGGATGGCGTCTATGAATTCAACAGCACCATCCCGGCCTTCGACCTCCTGGCAGGAAGCAGCGCAATCCGCTCCTTGATTCTCGAAGGAACGGACATCGAAACCATACTGGGATCCTGGGAAAACGATGAAGCCGGGTTTGCCGCAGTCAAGCCGAATTTCCACCTGTATGACAACTGACACTGAGAAACTGACCGGCACGATGGTTTGCGAACGATTCGTCCGATCCCTTTTTCACCCCTGAACACGTAACCGATGCAGCCCGTCGATCTTGCCATCATCATCTGCTTTCTTGCCGCGAATACCCTTTTCGGTCTCTGGCAGGGCAAAAGCAACAAACATACTGGTGATTATTTTCTCGGCGGACACCGGCTTCCGTGGATAGTCTCCATGCTTTCGATCGTCGCCACCGAAACCTCGGTACTGACCTTCGTCAGCGTCCCGGGTCTCGCCTTCAGGGGAGACTGGACGTTTCTCCAGCTTTCACTCGGCTATATTGTTGGCAGAATCCTGGTCAGCATCGTTCTTCTTCCCCTGTATTTCAAGCATGGGGTCAGCTCCATTTACGAAATCATCGGCATGCGGTTCGGGTCGGGAATGCAGAAAATCGCATCGCTGGTCTTCCTTGTCACGCGAATCCTGGGCGACGGTGTCCGCTTCCTTGCAACCGGCGTCGTGGTCCAGGTAGTAACCGGATGGTCTCTGCCCCTGTCTGTGGCGATCATCGGTGCGGTAACGCTGGTCTATACGATAGCAGGCGGGTTGAAAACCGTCGTCTGGCTTGACAGCATGCAGTTCGGACTTTATCTGTTCGGAGGAATCATCTCGATCGTATTCATCCTTCTGCATATCAAGGAACCGTTTCCCGAGATCATGGCATCTCTTGCAGCTGCAGGCAAACTCAGGATCATAGATCCTGACCCGCATGTCCTGACCAACCCGCTTTCCTTTTTCAGTGCATTTTCAGGAGGTATCCTGCTATCCCTCTCCTCCCATGGTGTCGATTACATGATGGTACAACGTGTACTGGGCTGCAACAGCCTGGATTCCGCGAAAAAAGCGATGATCGGCAGCGGAATCTTCGTACTGTTCCAGTTTGCGCTCTTTCTTCTTGCCGGTTCGCTCATGAGCGTCTATATGGGGGGCTCCCTGCCTGAAAAGGATCGGGAATTCACCACGTTCATCGTGCACTACCTTCCTGCAGGCATGAAAGGACTGCTTCTTGCGGGTATCCTTTCCGCAGCCATGTCGACCATCGCATCATCGATCAATTCCCTTGCAGCATCAACGGTGACGGACCTGATGAAGGGAAAGGCGACACTGAAGGTTTCCCGCGCCATCAGTTTCGGCTGGGCGGCAGTACTGATAGCCATCGCCCTGCTGTTCGATGAAAGCGACAAGGCTATCGTCATGGTTGGCCTCGAGATCGCGTCTTTCACGTACGGCGGCCTGCTTGGACTGTTCCTTCTCTCGAAAAGCGACCGCCAGTTCAAGCCTGCAAGCCTTGCCTCCGGGCTGGTGGCAAGCATGGGAATCGTTTTCGTCCTGAAATTTCTCGGACTGGCATGGACCTGGTATATCCTTGTTTCAGTCCTGATCAATCTTCTGGTAACAATCGCCGTCGATCTTGCCTTTTTCAGGACAGTACAAGGGAAACAGGGGTAACCGTTGCATCAGGGCAGATCAACAACACCATCAGCCACCCTGGAGGAATACAAGGTGAAAGACGAAAAGAAGACGAAAAAACAGCTTATCGCCGAACTCGAAGAGCTCCGGCATGCGATGGCGACCATGCCCCACCCGCACCTCACCGGAGCCGGGATGGCAAAAGCGCATGCGGTTCAGGATTTCCATGGACGTTTCTTTTCTTTCGTCAACAAGGCCCCTCACCAAGTGCTGATTACCGATTCCGGCAGCCCCGACAACCCCGTCATCATCGAGGCGAATCCTGCAGCATGCAGCCTGCACGGATACGGACGGCAGGATCTTGTCGGCATGCCGCTCTTCTCGTTTTTCACAATCAGAAGCAGACCGGCGCTGTTAACGAGCATGATGAAGGTCATGGAAGGTCATCAGGAATCATTCGAAGCCGAATGTCTCCGGCGCGACGGGACCGTCTTTCCCGTCCTCCTGACGGCCGGGCTCATCATGGACGGCGCGGTTCCTGTGGTCTACATCATCGAACGGAACATCGCCGGTCAGAAAAAGGCGGAAGAAGCCTACTTGCATTCGGAAAGGCAGCTTGCCAATCTTCTGGGCAACATCCCTGGTATGGCTTACCGATGCCGGAACGACCGTTCATGGACAATGGAATTCGTGAGCGGAGGCTGTTTCGAACTCACCGGCTACAAAACGTCGGAGCTGCTCCAGAATGCGAAGGTCTCCTTTGCCGATCTCATCCATCCGGATGACAGGGAAAAGGTCTGGAACGAGGTGCAGACTGCCTTGCGCCAGCAGAGCCGGTTCCAGATCGAATACCGCATCATCGCTGCCGGCGGCAGGGAAAAAGAGGTCTGGGAACGAGGGGTCGGAGTCTACCAGGGCACAAACATTCTGTTCATCGAAGGGCTGATCACGGATGTAACAGCTCACAAGCAGACCGAGAAGGCTCTCCGTGCAAGTGAGAAGAAATACCGGACCTATATCGAAAATGCCCCGGAAAGCATTTTCGTCCTCGACGAAAACGGTCACCACAAGGAAGTCAATGCTGCCGCCGAAACGTTGACCGGCCACACCGGAAGGGAACTGCTCCGGATGAAGTTCAGCGACCTTGCCGATCGGCAAGAGGCAGGCCATGCTGCGCGGCTGTTCGAACGGCTCGCAACCGAAGGGGTAGTCAATGCCGAGTTCCTCCTGAAAAGGAAAAACGGCACCCCGGTCCACATCGCCATGCATGCTGTCAGACTTTCGGATACGGACTGTCTTGCATTCTGCTCGGACATCACCGAAAGAATCCATGCAGAACAGGCACTCAGGGAAAGTGAGGAAAAATACCGTTTCCTTTTCGACAACATCCTGCTCGGCATCGGCATTGTCTCACCGGATGGAGCAATCCTCATCATGAACACTGCGATGAAAAAAATCACGGGCCATGGTCAAGGAAAGAGCGATCAGGCCAACATCAGGGATTTCTCCATCAATCCGGAAGACGCCCTGCTGCTTTGCTCCCTTTCCAAGAAAAGAAAGGCAGTCCATAACTTCGAGGTTCAGTTCAGAAGAAAGGATGGAAAACCCCGCTGGGCATCCTGTGCCGTCAAGCCCATTCACTATGGCGGCAACGATGCTTTCCTGCTCTCCTGCCTTGACATTACCGAACGCAAGCACGCGGAGGAACAGTACCGGAAACTTTCCGTCGCCGTTGAACAGAGCCCCGTCACGATCGTCATCACCGACAGGGAGGGAAATATCGAATATGTCAATCCCTGTTTCTCGAAAACCACGGGTTACAGTGCGGAAGAGGTAATCGGCGAGAAGCCGAGCATCCTGAAATCAGGAGAACAGCCTCCTGCGTTTTACCAGAAACTCTGGCAGACTATCCTGAGAGGGGAAATCTGGTACGGTGAATTCCACAACAGGAAGAAGAACGGCGAGCTGTTCTGGGAAAAAGTCACCATCGGTCCGATTACCGACCTGAAAGGCAACATCACGCACTTCATCGCCCTCAAGGAAGACATCACCGAAAGGAAATTCATTGAACAGGCACTGCGCGAAAGCGAGGAAAAATACCGCGGCCTTGTCGAGACCTCGATCCACGGCGTCATCATCGCTCAGGACAATCCGCTGAGAATTGCATTCGCCAGCAAACCGATGAAAGCGATCCTCGGCTACCAGCCTGAAGAACTCGAACAGATGACATCAGGCAAAATTCTGGAGGTGGTCTATCCCGATGACAGGAGAATATTTTTTGAACGCTTCAGACAACGCCTTGCCGGAGACGGGAAAAACCCGCCCGGGGAGTACCGTCTTTACCATAAGAACGGCTCGATCCGCTGGGTTGAAGTGTTCAGCACGAGAATCGACTATCTGAATGCGCCGGCCACCCTTACGGTCTTTGTCGACATTACCGAATACCGCAAGGTCGAAAACGAGAAAAAGGTGCTTGAGGAACAGCTCGCTATCGCCCGCAAGATGGAAACGATCGGGACGCTTGCCAGCGGCATCGCCCATGACTTCAACAACATCATGACTCCCGTCCTCGGGTATGCAGAGATGGCAAGAATGCGAATGGCGAATGACACACCCGTCTCCCGCTATCTCGATTCGATCATCAAGGCGGCTCACCGGGCAAAAACACTGGTATCGCAGATACTCACCTTCAACAGCCAGACTGAAATGACCAGGCAGCCTGTCAGCTTGGGTATTGTTGTGGATGAAGCCTTGAAGCTGCTCCGCCCGTCCATACCGGACAACATCACTGTTCAGCTGAAAACCGGCGAAGACGTCGGCAGGATTCTTGCCGATTCCTCCCGGCTCTACCAGATCGTCGTAAACATCTGCAACAATGCCGTTCAGGCAATGCAGCCAGACGGAGGAGTGCTCGGGATCACCATCGGGCAGATCAGGGCAGACCGGAAATGCGCCCGACTGATTTCCGGCCTCATGGCCGGCGCCACCTATGTCTGCCTGACGGTCACCGATACCGGCAAGGGAATGGACGCGGCGATCCTGGAGCGCATTTTCGAACCGTTTTTCACGACCAAGCCGGTCGACAAGGGCACCGGCCTGGGATTGTCTGTCGTACACGGGATCATCCGGAGCCATGACGGGGCCATATCGGTAAAAAGCAGACCCGGAAAGGGATCGGAGTTCCGTGTCTATTTCCCTGTCCCTGAGCCTGTACTTCCGAAGACCTTCCAAGAGCCTGAACCCGATATCTCAGGCTCGGAAAAAGTTCTTGTGGTCGACGACGAACAGAGCGTGACCGATACCCTTCAGCAGATGCTGCTGCAGCTCGGCTTCAAGGCAACCGTCTGCAACAAGGCTGCAGGAGCTCTTGACCTTGTTCTCGACGGCAGGACAGGTTTCGATCTTGTCATAACGAATCTGAGCATGCCGGGCATGAACGGTTTGGAACTGGCTGAAAGAATCCATAATGTACTACCTGACCTCCCCATTCTTCTCATTACGGGAGATGCGAACAGCATGACAAAGGAAAAGGCGGAATCCTGCGGCATCAAGGCTCTACTGGTGAAACCGGTTTCATTCAACGAACTCGCATACGGCATTCGCAAATCAATCTATCACTGAACGGTGTCAAACAGCAAGCGCGTTCTGGTCATCGAGGATGATGAGGTTATCCGGCAGATGATCTGCATGATCCTTGCCGAGGAGGGCTATGAAACCGTCCAGGCATCGAATGGCAGGGAAGGCCTGCAGGTTCTGAGCGTCTCTCCCGCCTTCAGCCTGGTCATTACGGACATGCTGATGCCTGAAAAAGAAGGCATTGAAACCATCCGTGAGATCAGAAAGGATTTTCCGGGAACAAGAATCCTCGCCATATCGGGCGGCGGCATCTGCATCCCTGAAAGCTATCTCAATCTCGCCAGGGCGATGGGCGCCGACGGCACCCTCAGCAAACCGTTCGGAAGACACGAATTGCTCGCAGCCGTCGCTTCGGTCCGGCCTTAGGTCAGACTCCGGTCCAGCACAGACATAACCGGCTGACTCACTGATCATTGAGGATCGGGAACAAAACAAAAAAGTGTTTTGGCTTGGCTGTTTATTTTTCTAAATTGCCGGGAAGTCAGGGCTCTCAGATCAACAACCATATCCGGATTCATACGATGAGCAACAATTCAGGAGCATTTGTCCAGGGTGCCGAGGCTTACGGAAGATTTCTGGAAGTCTTCATTGACGGCCACTGGTGGGTAATGGCAGATTCCCTCGAAAACATCGGTAAAACCACCAAAAGGCTCGGCGCCAATGCATATCCTCACCTGTATGGCGGAGGAGGAGCAGCTGGCGGCCTGCGCGGCGCATCACCGGAAGCTTCCGGCTATGCAAGGCCGAGCAAGGACATCGAAAGCCGTTTCAAGGATTGAGGAACTCCTGCCTCTTTCCATCAGACTCCTTCTGGAATCATGCAGCCGGGGCAATTGCTGCCCCGGTTTCTTTTTCTTCTCCCTGTTGACCTTGCAGTTACGAATAGCTAAATTGCAGGAATGACAAGTCGCTCTTTCCTCTTGTCTTCTTTCAAACAAGATTCAAGGAGAGTGCATCATGGCAACAGAAGAAAAAATCGATACCCTGCAGGCTATCAACACTGCAATGCAGAGCATGATCGAGCTGGGAGCAAACCAGGTCGGCATGATCGGAAAAGGCGTCCAGAGCCTCCTTCCTGTCGTGGAGACCGTCAGCAAAACCATGGTCAGCACTGTCGATGCCTCCGCGAAAACCATCGCATCAACCGCCGCAACGCTTACGGGAGCCCTGACGAATGTCAGCGGAACAGTCCTGAAAGCTTTTGGTGATCTGGCAAGCATTCCGGCAGGAGTGCTTGGCAACGTAGTCTCACGGGCTGGCGAGCTGGGCGGTGCTGCGATCGGAACCGTGGTTTCTACAGTGCAGTCAGTCTTCGGTTTCGCACTCAATGCCGTCGGAAGCATCCTGCCTTTCAGGAAAGCCTGACCGTCAGTCCCGCGAACGTCAAAGCCTTCCGAACGGAAGGCTTTTTGTTTCTCCCGGCCTATGCGGCAAGCTTGTCATAGCAGGGCTCGAGCGTCTGCTGAACCTCGTCGGATTCACTGACGACCTCGAAGGTCTTGTTGCGGGACTTCTCGACCCAGAGCGAAAGCACGGCAAGCTCGGCGACATCTGACCTGTTAGTCCAGCCGTTCCATATCCTGTCTCCCTGATCGACGTGCAGTTTGTGCCGGAGCGGTTCGCCGTCCTTCAATCCTCCGGGACGGATAATGGTATAGGAACGTCCGGTATCCGAAAAGACTTTCCTCAGATGTTCCTCCGCGGCGTATTTCATCGAAAGCACCCCTGCAAACAGGTTCAGAGGATGATACCACTTCGTAACCGCTATGGAACTGACCATCGCGAAGTGTTTCACTCCGGCACGTGCAGCCTCATCGATAAGCCGGATGGCTCCGTCCCGATCGACTTCGGCAGGTGAAGACTCGCCGGAGAACGAGCTTGAGCCGAGCGCCGAAATCACAGCGCTGCATCCATCGACCGCCCTGGATACATCTCCGGCGCTCTGTATCCTGCCCGTCACGATCTCGACCCCGGAACCGAACAGGGCCCTTGCCTTTTCTTCCGAACGTGAAAGGACCCTCACGGGCACCCCGTAATGCAACAGTCTCCTGACAACCCACTGACCTGTCCTGCCAGTGGCGCCTGCCACAAGAACTTTTCCTGTATATACTCTCCTGTTTTCCATGACTGGCCTCGCTTTAACGGTTTTATTTAGACTAATTCCTGATAAAGAAAACATTACCGGCAAGGAATTCGTTTCCTGAATCCCCCGCGCCACGGCCGGGTTATCCTGACAGCAAGCCATGCCCGACTCTTCCGGCTTTTGCTTACCTTGTAGAAAGCCGCAAGCCTTCCGCCCACCGGGAAAAAAGTGCTTCGGCGGCAGGCTGCTTCAACCTGAATAACAAAACAGGAAGGGATCGCCATGAACAATCTCAAACATGCTGCAGCGGCAGCGCTTGCCATAGCCATGCTCTGCTCGGCAGGGTCATCCGCTTTCGCCTATGACCGGGATCTTCTTCACCTTCTTCTGAAAAGCATTCCCGAATGGAACGCCATGCGTCTGTCGAAACCGGAACGGGTGATCGACCTCTCGAAAGCAAATCTCGAAGATGCCAATCTGAAGGAGGCAAACCTCGACGGAGCAAATCTCGCGAAATCTGATCTGAGCGGGGCGAATCTCAACAAAGCCAGCCTGAAGGGAGCTGACCTGTCGATGGCGTACCTGAGAAGCGCCGATCTGAAGGGTGCCGATCTCACTGCGGCCCTGCTTTCCGGAACGAACATGAAAGGCTCGTTCATGAAGGGCGCCATCTTCACGCGGGCCTCCCTTGCTTCCGCAAACCTCCGATGGGCGATCCTTTCCGAGGCCGACCTTGAACAGGCAGATCTCCATAATGCTGTGGTTTTCGAAGCCAGCTTCGAGCGGGCAAACCTGAAAGGGGCAAATCTGAAAGAAACCAGGTTCCTTGACAACGCCATCATGAAAGACGCAAAAGTGTCGAACAACACCCTCCTTCCTTCTGGACAGAGGGCAACACAGCTCTGGGCATCGCTTCACGAAGCGAGGTTCATCAGGGAGACCGAGACGGAAGCAGGGCTCCATGCCGGTCCTGCGACAGTGCGCTCTCGGGGGGAGGAACCCGCAGTACCGGGTCTGAAAAGCCCGGCGCAGACTGCAGCAATGCCGCAGTCACTGCAGGCGAACGAACCCGATATCAAGGATGTGCAGGCGTGGAACGCCAGAAGGAAGGAAAAACCTGAGGAGCCTGTCGAAATGGCCGAGGAAAAACTCAGCAATGCCGATCTCGGCGGCGTTGACCTCAACAGGGCAAGGCTCGACCGTTCGGATTTCGAAGATGCAGACCTGAACGGAGCGAACATGGAAGGCGCCAGGCTTGCCGGTGCGAATTTCCAGAAAGCCGACATGAAAAGAATCAACCTGAAGGGAGCGGTGCTTGACGGAGCGATCCTTGACAGGGCCTATATGAAAGAAGCCCGGCTGACCAACGCAAGCCTTATCGGGGCAAATCTTTTCGGCGCGATGCTTTACGGCGCAAACCTTGACGGTGCAAATCTCACCAGGGCTTCGCTTTTCGACACGAACCTTGAAAATGCATCGCTGAAAGGCGCCATACTGACGGGTGCAAACATTGTTGAAACCAATTTCAACGACGCCGTCATCTCTTCGGACACGGTCCTTCCCTCAGGGAAAAAAGCGACCGCGGCCTGGTCTGCGCTGCACAATGCAAGATTCACAGACAGATAAACAACCGGAAGAAATCGTCACCATCATGGCAAATATCCTTGTTGCAAGCTACTACAGCCGCTGGGACATGCAGGAACACAAGGGCAGAATCGCATTTTACGACTCGAGCAACCAGCTTATCGAAAACCGGCTGTTCAGCGATCCGGCTGAATTCCAGGTTGTCGTCAGCATGCTCCGCAATGAAAAACCGCTGTGGTTCGATACTGCTGCCAAGCATCTGAGGACCGGTTCGGAACCGGTAGGAGAAGGGGAAAAATAGTGTACTATCCCTGCTTGACGGTCAGTTGCGGAAACCGTTTGCGGTAGAGAATCTGCTGCAGGGGATGCGCCTTGCGGATGTTCGGATCGTCGGCGGGCAGGATGTGCTTTTTGCCGGTTCTGGTCACCACTTCAATGGTCCCATCGGCATTGACCGATGAAACCTTCCAGAACTTGTCGACAACGTAGTGGTAAAGCTCACCGTGTGCGAGGGGGTATACCTGCCGTGCTCTCGGACCGGGGCTTGCCGAGCTTTTCGGTTTGTGGTACAAAATGGGATCACCAACCCTGAACTGCGCCATCCCGCCTCCTTTCCGTTGCCGCAACGGACGTTACGGTTAAAAAAACCTAAAGTTAACCATAACAGGGAAAGAAAAAAATAATTTGCTTTTTTCATCGTCCCTCAACCCCGCATCTTCGCTTTTTCAGAATGAAAAGGTGTTTGCCGGCAGAAAAAATACCGGGAAGGACGGTTCAAGGGTCATTTGACCGGAGACTCCTCGAGGAACCCGATAACAAGGCGATCGCCGTCCATTCTTGCCCCTGACGTTTTCAGGGTGGCCAGCGCCTGGGGAAGCACCATGTTCCGGCGGTGATTGCCTATCCTGATGTTCAGTTCATCGCCGTTCTTGCTGAGCTGGATCTGGTCATCAGGTATACCTGGCAGGTAGAGTTCGAGATTGAAACCGTTCTTTACCTGCTTGATCTGATAGGTGCTCTGCCGGTAGTAGACCTGCGAGGGGTCTTCATCGCCGAAGAGCAGTTCCTTGAGTTTCTCAAGAGTATCGAGGCCGCAGATCTCGCGGGAATACAGTGGAATCTCCTTGACGGGAAGCGGACTGAAGTTTTCAAGGATCTCCTGCCTGTAGATTTTCTGATTCTCCTTCCAGAACTGGAAATAGGGATCGGTCACCTCTTCCGGAATAATGCGGTTGGCAATGACAAGATCGATGGCGATGTTGTACAGGCTCAGATATGCCTGCGCGCGGAGCGACTCCTTGATCACCATGCGTTCGGGGTTGGTGACAAGCCGGACGGAGGTGACGGTGTTGTCCGTCAGGATCTTGCCGAGTGACTCTATCTGCTCGTAGAACTCGTAGGGAACATCGAGCATCTCCTTGTCCGGAAGCGAAAACCCTGCAAGAGGCCTGAAAATAGGCTCGACCAGCGGCCGCAGGTAGACAGCCACCTTCTCGAGGGGCTTGTAGAGCCTTCTCATGTACCATCCCCCTACTTCAGGTATGCTGAGCAGCCTGAGAGCCGCACCTGTAGGGGCCGAGTCGATGATCAGCACATCGTAGTGACCATCCCTGTGATGGCGGAAAACCCGTACAAGACCGAAAATTTCATCCATGCCGGGCAAAATGGCGAGTTCCTCGGCCTGCACTCCATCAAGCCCGCGTGCCTGCAACACTTCGGTGATATAACGCTTGACGCTGCCCCAGTTTTGTTCAAGCTCCTCAAGGACGTCGAGTTCGGCGCCCCAGAGGTTTTCACACACTCTTTTCGGTTCATGCCCGAGTGCAAGGTCGAAGCTGTCGGCAAGAGAATGAGCCGGATCGGTACTGAGCACCAGCGTCCTGTGCCCCATTTCCGCACAGCGCAACCCCGTGGCGGCAGCCACCGAGGTCTTTCCGACGCCCCCTTTTCCCGTCATGAGAATCAGACGCATAAGCGATCCTCCTTTTTGCAGGCTTGTAAGAAGCAAGAATGGTGGTTCTGGGTATAACCGCCTTGCAGGCAAATAAGTTTTCAGGTTCCGCCCATGCAGCTTGTTTCACCGTCCGCACTTCCGGACCCGACTTCCCCGAAGGCCGGGATTCAGGAACGGGTCCTTGCGTGAATGTTGAACAGCATGCTGGTGAGGACGGGAACGAAGAAGATGGCGACCGTGATGCCGGAGGTGATGACATCGGCCTGATGACCGCCCATGAACCTGCTGAACGCAGTTTCAGGATAGAAATGCTCGACCAGGGAGAGCGAAAGTTTGAGGCCGAGCAGGCCGAGCACCAGAAATGCACAGGACTCGAGAAAAGGATATGCTTCCATGAGCCTGACGAATCCCTGGGCGACAAAGCGCATGGCGAGAATGCCGATAAATACCCCGAGCCATATGAGCAGGATGTTTTCGGTAAAAGCCACTGCCGCAAAAATATTGTCGATTGAAAATGCCAGATCCATCAGCTCGATCAGCGCTACCGTTGCCCAGAAAACCCCTATCGATCCGACGGTCATGCGGTAAAACCAGTTGCCCTGCTTGTCGAAATAGTCATCGCCTTGTTCTGCTGTTTCTCTGCCCTTCCACCAGTTCCAGACCAGATAGAGCAGATAAAAACCCCCGAACGGCTTGAGCCACCAGATCCTGACCAGATATGCAGCAAACAGCAGGCAGAACCCCCTGAAGAGGTAAGCCCCCAGAATGCCGTACTTCAGTGCTGCCGGGCGCTGCTTCTGAGGAAGATCCATGACCATGGTCGCCAGCACGGCGGCGTTGTCGACGGAAAGCAGACTTTCGATGACAATCAGGTTGAATACCACCAGCAGCGAGGGTACCGGGTTGTCGATGATCTGCTGAAAAAGTTCCTGCATAACAAGTGGATGATAAGTCGGGATTCCGGTCACGGAAACAGCCTGGATGCCGCGTTCTGACAGAATCTAAATCTGGACCTGGACGCCGATCTCGATCACCTGTCCCGAAGGAAGATCGTAATAGGCCGTGGCGCTCAGGGCATTTCGGGCCATCAGCGCAAAGAGCTTCTTGCGCCAGAGGCTCATTTTCGACTTCATGCCGGTGATGATTTTTTCCCGGTTCAGGAAAAAGCTTATGGCTTCAGTCCTGAAATGCAGTCCCTGATGATTGGCCAGGGCCAGCACCTGCCGGACATTGGGATACTCCATGAATCCGTACCGGGCAACAACCTTGTACAACCCGTCTCCGAGCTTGGTGACCTCGACTTTCCTGCTGTTCGGCACTCTCGGAACCTTCTCGGTCAGGAAGTGGAACAGGCCTACCTCCGAATGGAGTACCTTGTTGTGACGGAGGTTGTGCAGCAGCGCGATCGGAATGACATCCGGATTCGCTGTCAGGTAGACCGCCTGGCCGGCCACCCGCTGCGGCTCCTGCAGGGCAAGACTCTGCTGGAACTCTTCGACTGTGAGGGTCCGCTCCTGGATCTGTTTGAGAAGCAGGGCCCGCCCCTGTTTCCAGGTCAGCATCATGGTGAACGAAGAGAGACCGATCACGAGGGGAAGCCACGCGCCATGGAAGAGCTTGCTCATGCTTGCCCCGAAAAACGAAAGATCGATGACCATGAAAAAGCCAACAAGAACGTTGGTCGCCAGCCGGTTCCACTGCCAGAGGTCGCGGGCGACATAATAGAACAGGATGGTTGAAATCAGCATTGTCGCCGTCACGGCGACACCGTATGCGGCGGCGAGGCGGCTCGACGAGCCGAATCCTGCAACGAGGCCGACGGTGGCGATCATCAGGGACCAGTTGGCGGCCGGCACATAGATCTGGCCGATATGGCTTGCAGAGGTATGCCTGACGGTCAGGCGCGGAAGATAGCCGAGCTGGATGGCCTGCTGCGTGAGCGAGAAAACACCGGTAATGAGTGCCTGCGAGGCGATGATCGTCGCCGTGGTGGCAAGAATCACCATGGGAATCAGCGCCCATGAAGGAACAAGAGCGTAGAAGGGATGGTGAGAAGCATGCGGTGCAGAAAGCAGGAATGCGCCCTGCCCGAAATAGTTCAGCAGCAGTGCGGGCAGAACCAGCAGCACCCAGGTCAGACGGATGGGTCGACGTCCGAAATGACCCATGTCAGCGTAGAGTGCCTCTGCCCCGGTGACGGAAAGAAAGACCGCCCCGAGGACGAGAAAGCCGTGGATCTGGTTGTTCACGAGAAACGCAAGCCCGTACCAGGGAAAAACCGCCTTGAGAATCTCCGGGTAACGGACGATTTCAATGAATCCAAGGATGCCGATGGCTGTGAACCAGATCAGGATGATCGGCCCGAAAAGTGCGCCGACCTTTGCGGTACCGTTGTGCTGGAAAAAAAACAGTCCGGCAAGAATGACTATCGTTACCGGTACGACCAGACCGCCGAATCCCGGCGCGATGATCTGGACCCCCTCGACAGCGCTCATCACCGATATCGCCGGAGTGATCATGCCGTCCCCGTAAAGAAGCGATGCGCCGAACAGGCCGATGCCGACGAGGAACCACCGTTCGTTCCGGTTCTTTTTCGAGTGGGATATGATCAGCGAGGCCAGGGCGAGAATACCTCCTTCCCCTTCGTTGTCGGCCTTCATGATGAAGGTCAGGTACTTGAGTGAAACAATCAGGATGACGGCCCAGAACAGAAGCGAAAGAACCCCCAGAACGTTGCCGGGCGTTACGGCTATGCCGTACTCGCCGTGGAAACACTCACGGATGGCATAAAGCGGACTGGTACCGATATCACCGAACACCACGCCGAGTGCCACAAGTGACAGGGTGGCGAGTCGCTTCAGGCCGGGTTCACTGGAATGAGAAGATAAATCTGCGTCTTCAGGTGTTGCTGACATAAAGCAGGAAAGTCTTGTTACCGAAGGTTCTGTGAACGCAAGGCAGAATCCCTGTTGCCTCTCGTCCCGTGGACGGAAACTCTGCCTGACTGTTCGGACAGACATGAACTCCGTTCATGCGCTTCAGCTGAACTGACAGGGACAATATACGCAATCGAAAGAAAATGCAAAGTGCGGGCCGGTGCGCCCGGCAGAGCGCTCCCCTCATCACGGTTCGAGTTCTTTCAGGAGCTCCCCGGCAAGCTCATCGCCGAGGCTTGCAGCCTTCCTGAGATCGACGATGGCCCCCTGGCTGTCTCCGGCCATTTTTTTGACGAGACCGCGGTTGTAGTACGCACTGGCGTTTCCGGGTGACTGCTTGATCACGTTTGAAATGTCGTCTATCGCTCCCGTGTAGTCGCCCAGGGTGATCCTGGCGAATGCCCTGTTGTTCCAGGCGGCAAGCAGCCTTGGATTGAGAACGACCGCTTTCGTGTAATCCTCAACCGCTCCTCTGGCATCCTTCATGGAGACTTTCGCATTCCCCCGGTTGTACCATGCGGTGTCATACCGCTGATCGAGCGTAACGGCCTGTGTAAAATCGTCAACGGCACCGTAAAGGTCTCCCGAAGAAGCCTTTGCAAGACCCCGGTTGTTGTAGACCCCGGCAAGACGGGGATTCAGGGATATCGCCCTGGTAAAGTCGGCTATGGCATTCGCGTAGTCCTTCATCGACGTCCTTACCGTACCCCGGTTGTTGTAGAGCTCCGCAAGCTCCGGATTCAGGGATATCGCCCTGGTGAGGTCGGCAATAGCACCGGCGTTGTCGCCCTTGGCAGCTCGGGTATAGCCCCTGTTGTTGTAAGCCCCGATGGCTTTCGGATCGAGCTGGATGGCTTTCGTGTAATCGTCGATGGCGCCCTGAGCATCGCCAAGAAAGCCCCTGGCGACACCCCGGTTGTAAAATGCCGCCGAAAACGAGGGCTTCAGCCTGAGAGCCTCGTTGAACTCCTCGATTGCACCGGCATAATCGCCGGCCTGCCCTTTCAGTATGCCGCGTTCGAGGCGGTCGGCGGCACTCTCGGCTCCTGCAGCCGCCGACAGGGCCAGAAAGAAGAGGATGGTCAGGAAAAGGCCGAACGGCTGCCCTCGTCTCGACAGACAATGCATGACGCGTATGACCAGATGGCTGTTTCCTCGCTGTTTCATGGATCCTTCCTCCCTCCTCTAACCGCAAAGGATCGCTAAAGGCTTCGCGGAATGGAACAGGGCATTGCTTCGGTACATCCGCGACCACTTGCCGGTTTTTCACAGAAGAATTCATCCCGGACGTGCAGGGAAATGTCGTCCCCTTGGCATCGTAAAGGTTTTTCCGGATTACACTTGTCCGATCCTTACGTCTTCAGGGGAAATGAGGAAACAGCCTGATTTTTATAGATGAAAACCTTTTATTATATTGTGGTTTTATGTTTTGAAATCATAAGAGAACCGGCGGCTTACCGGCGAAAGCAAGGACCGTCACGTGAAGACCCTTGCAAGGTAGCGGCGCACAAACCGGAATGTATGCATAAAAAACATAAGCTTTGCATATCCTGCATCGCCATGGCGGCATTTCTTTCCTTTCCGGCATCGGCAGACCGCCTGCATGCCGAGGAATGCGGCGAACCACTCTCCGCTTTCCGGCTCGAACCTTTTTCCCCGACAAGCGCAGAACCGGCAGAACTCGCGACAGCCCCTTCCGACAGCCTGGACATGTCAGCAAAACCGGCCGGAGAGCTTCAGCTTTCCTCCGGAAGCGCCTTCCTTGTCGCAGAGGGCCTGGCATCGTTCTATGCCAACAGGTTCCACGGCCTGAAGACTGCAAACGGCGAGCATTTCGACAAGCATGAACTCACGGCCGCACACCGCTCCCTTCCCTTCGGAACCATGGTGCGCGTAACCAATCTCCAGAACGGCCGCAATGTCGTCGTTCGGATCAACGACCGGGGTCCGTTCAAGAAATCGAGAATCATCGACGTCTCCCCTGCGGCTGCAAAGGAGATCGGCCTTGTAAGCCGGGGAGTCGGAAGCGTGCGTATCGAAGCCTACAACTGAGAGGTCCGGACCTCATTTCGCAAAGACCATGACCGGACCGGCATCCCCTTCACTCCTGAAGGGCTCGCCGGTGAACCCTGCAAAACAGCCCTTCCTGCGGAATCCCGCAGCCTCGTGCAGACTCAGGTACCCTGCGGTTGTGACGGGGTAGAGCGTCATCCTTTCCTCGAACAGGGTCTCGGCACCCCTGTGCAACGAAAAGGAAAAGATGGCCGATTCAGGCCTGATTGCCGTATACCGGCGACGGAAGGCAAGAGGACCGCCGGCCGTCTCGACCTGCTTTTCAGGAAAGTCGTGGTCCTGCATGGTCAGGTAGCGGTCCCAGTTAACGACCTGCATGATCCACACCCCGTCCGGCGGAAGCATTCCGTGAAGCCGTTCGAGAAACGCCGGCAGATCCCCGGAAGGAAGATGCGCCATGACGTTGCCGATGGAGTAGATGCACCGGAAACCCGTTCCGAGGATATTCATCCTGCGCAGGTCGAGGCAGCGGAACGCCGCGCCGGGATAGGTTTTCCGTGCGGAGGCGATCATCTCCCCGTCGAGATCGATGCCCGTCGCCCGGTACCCGTCCCTGACGAACCTGCCGCAGTAGTGGCCCGGTCCGCAGCCGGCGTCAAGCACGGCGCATCTCTCGGAGCCCGAATGCTCCTTCAGGAAGCGATAGACCTCCTCCCTGAAAGGAAAAACCGCCTCATAACAGGAAGCGAACCGCGTGTAGAACGACATGGCCGGCGCTCAGAGATAGACCTGCCTTGTCGGGCGGACGACGATGTCGCCGATGGGCACGTTCGGAGGCCGGCTTGCCGCGAAGCGGATCGCTTCGCACTTTGCGGCCCTGCGTCCCCTGGCGGCCACGCCGTACCCCGAGGCGACGTCGGTTCTCGCCGTCGCCTCCCCGATGCCCGACGTCGCACCGGTGACGATCGCTATGCGTTCATACCTGTTCTGCATGGCATCCTCTTCTTTTTCCGGTATTACATTACGGTATTCGAACGGAAAGGAGAGAAAATCGATCTCCAGAAAGCGGAACCGGATGGTTCGTCCGCTCGTCTACAACTCGTAGTCGAACTCCTCTTTCAGGAGTTCCCTGATCATCCCGGCAGCATAGTCGCTTCTGCCGGTTCCCTGATCGACCCAGACCGAATGGCCGGAATGTCCCTGCCATCCGTGGTCGTAGTACCTGTTCCTGCCGGAGCTGTCCGGAAGGGGATCGACGAATCCGTACCCCTTCCCGATGATCTTCGAGAACCAGTAAGCCCCCACATCCCCCCCGTCCTCGTAGTTCCCGAAATAGCAGGCGTCGCTCTCGGTGATCTTCCGTGCGATGCCGACATTGAGCATGCAGCACCACTCGTTGATCCTGCAGTCCCTCTCGTAGAAGCGGGGAAGGGCTCCCGTCCGGCTCGTGGTCAGCGGCCAGTACCCGTGGGGATACCTGCCCTGCATGATCGAGGCAGGGCTGCACACCCTGCCTTCGAGGCAACGCCAGCACTGGCCCAGATCGCCTGCAATCGCTATGTCGTCGCGCATCCTCACCGCATCGAGATAGACGCTCACGATGTCGCCCCCGAACCGGATGTCGTCGTGCATCACGAACAGGTATGGCTTGTCCGTCGAGTTGATCGCCCACTGGTACCTGACGTCGTTCTCGTCGTGCAACCCGCCCTTCAGCCCACGCAGCAGCCATCTTGCGGCACTGTTCCTCACCATGCGGGCAGTGACGATCGTGCGCCCGTATCCGGCCCTCCGGCTGTTGACGCGCACCCTGACCCTCGACGGCTCGACCGCTTTCTGCAGGCGCCCGTCCGTGTACAGGCCGGTGCACTCGGGACCGGAGCAGTCGTCGTCGATGTAGATCACGTCGATCAGGCGGCCGCACTGCCGGTGGAGCGACAGGATCGTGTAGATGAGTGATTCCGGCTTTCTGTACGAAGCGACCGCCAGGTCTATTTTCTCCATGCCGGCACCTCTATGCTTCCATGGCGTTGCTCATATCGAGGCTATCACCCGCTTCAGCTTTTCAGCCGCCTTCTCCGCATACCCGGTAATTTCCGGCCTGCCGGCAAGGGCGAACACAGCAACGGGGTCGAAGGCCATGACGGCCGTCCTGCCGTCGTCGCGGTCGTAGACGACCACGTTGCAGGGCAGGAAGGTGCCGAGATCGATCTCCCTGCTCAGGAACTCGTAAGCGAGCGACGGGTTGCACGCCCCGAGGATCAGGTAGTTCCGGAACTCCTTCTGGAGCTTCTCGGCGAACTTTTCTTTCAGGTCGGTCTCGGATATGATCCCGAAACCCTCCCCCGCAAGCACATCGCGCAGCCTGGCTGCCGTTTCGGCGTGAGGCGTTTCGACGCTCTTGCCGAATGCGTACGCACTCTTCATCTCCATGGGTATCTCCTTGTCGGTTTTGCGTTTGCGAAGGAGGGCAGGTCATGCCACGGACAGCGCCCGGATAACCTCCCCAAGCAGGTCTTCGAAGTCCTCGAGCCCGGCGGAGATCCGCACCAGCCCTTCTTCGATCAGATGGTGCCTCCGCTCTTCGGGCGTATAGAACGAATGGGTCATGCTGGCAGGGTGCTGCGCGAGGCTTTCTGCATCCCCGAGGCTGACTGCCCGCGAGATCAGCTGCAACGCGTTCATGAAGCGCCGTCCCGCTTCGATGCCTCCGCGGAGTTCGAAGGCGACCATGCCGCCGGGCAGCCTCATCTGCCGCCGGGCCAGTTCGGCCTGCGGGAATGAGGAAAGACCCGGATAGTGGCAGACAGAGAGCTTGTCGTGCGAGGAGAGGAATTCGGCGATCCCCTGCGCATTCACGGTGTGGCGCTCCATCCGGATCGCGAGCGTCTTGAGACCCCGCAGGATCAGGAAGGCGTCCTGGGAGGAGAGCACGGCGCCCGTCATGTCCTTGAGACCGTAGAACCGTATCTGGTCGACCGACTCCTTCGGGCCGACGATCGCCCCGGCGATCAGGTCCCCGTGCCCGCCGAGGTACTTGGTGGCGGAGTGCACGACAAAGTCTGCACCGAGCTCGATGGGACGCTGCAGATAGGGCGTGCAGTAGGTGCTGTCGACGATCACCCGTGCTCCGGAGGTGCGGGCGACGGCTGCGATTGCGGCGATGTCCACCAGCCGCATGTTCGGGTTGGCAGGGGATTCGAAAAAGACGGCCCTTGTGCGCGGACTGATTGCAGCCTCGAGTTCGGCAGGTCGGGTGAGGTCGACATGTGTGATCTTCACGCCGAATCGTGCAAGTCCGTGGTTGAAGAATCCGAACGTACAGCCATACAGGGTCTTGTCGGCAATGACTTCGTCGCCGGGAGAGAGCAGGGTCCACAGGAGAGCGGCTGTAGCTCCCATTCCGGACGCCGTGACCAGCGACGCCTGGCCGCCTTCAAGGTCGGCGATCCGATTTTCAAGAAGCGCCGTGGTGGGATTGCCCGTACGCGAATAGACGAACCCTTCGTGCTCACCGGCAAAGCGCGCACTGCCGTCCTCGACGGTAGGGAAGGTGTAGGTCGAACTGACATGGATCGGCGGGTTCAGTGCGCCTGCACCCGCATAGGGATCGTACCCGTGGTGGATCGCCCGTGTCAAGAACCCTTTCCGTTCGGGATTGCTGTTGGCCATCATGCATCTGTCATGGGGACACCTTTCAATATGTGAAACGACGGAGTGGAATGAAAGTCATAAGCCGCAGATGCTCCAAATCGTTCTGGGATCATATCAAATCGGTCACTTTATTTTGAAAAGCATACCGGAGAAAGGTATATTGTTGCAAATGCGCTACATGCAGAGGCAAGCCACCCGTACCGCATTGTCCTCTTATCACCTGCGCCGGTATCCTCAGTACCCTTCGACAGCAATACGGCAGTACCCGATGTCAATACGTCCGGTCATTACACGAATACAACTTTTTCCAGGAAACAACCATGCACTCAGAACAAAGATACCCGCTTGATTTGGTCGATCAGATATACACGATGGCGTACTGGATGACAGGGTCCCTTAAAAAAACCAACTCCATTGTCTACAGGACGTTCGAATGTGTATAACCCCTTAATCGGACCGTTCAGAACCAGAGTTTTCCGGCCTAATCATTGCTGATCAATGAATTCCATAGGTGTCAGACCACTCAATGATGAGTGTGGCCTGAGCTCGTTATACTCCTGCCGCCAATCTTCGATCATCCGACGTGCATTATCGATATCCAGAAACCAGTTCACCGACAGGCATTCATCCCGGAACTTGCCGTTGAATGATTCAATATAGGGGTTATCCGTCGGTTTTCCCGGTCGGGAGAAGTCAAGAATAACCTTGTTTTCGTAAGCCCACTGATC
>Ga0233422_10000348_pt1 | contig 23863 bp, 21 predicted proteins | sample Watercolumn_Mata_2_FD_182724 | JGI IMG/M metagenome (GOLD analysis project Ga0233422, IMG submission 182724) | Freshwater microbial communities from Lake Matano, South Sulawesi, Indonesia - Watercolumn_Matano_2014_110_MG | ecosystem: Environmental > Aquatic > Freshwater > Lake | place...
CTATATTCTCTGAAAGGGTGTGCATGGATGTCGCTGCTTATTTTCTTGTCTAACTAACGTTAATATAAGCATTTGCGGTATTTTATGCCACCTTTTTTTATTGCCCTTGTGAATAATTCAGGTTACATTAAAAGAAATTTGCTCCTCTGAACCTCATCATGACGAGCTATGGATAATCTGCCGGAACCCTCATCCGAAAAATTCAGGGCTTATCGACTGAAGCTTTACGATCGTCTCGAAACCGCCACCAAAGGAGAACGACACCGGGCACAATACGAACTCGATCTAATGCGCGACAGCCACTTCGTCAAGGTTGGCGGTCTGCTGCATCACTACCATGTATCTTCTCCTGAAAATCCTCGCGGAACCGTTCTGCTCATCCACGGATGGGATTGCTGGTGGATGTGGTGGCACCATGTCATCCGTGAGCTGAACGCTGCGGGATTCAGAACCATTGCCTATGACATGAAAGGGCACGGATGGTCAGAAAATGATCCGCAGAACCGCTATCATATTGCTGATTTTGCCCGTGATCTGGACGAGCTGACCAGGGTGATCGGTATCGAGGATTTTCATATCGGCGCGTTCTCCTTCGGCCCCTTCGTGGCACTCGACTATGTCAACAAGTATCCGAACCGCGTCAAGTCGATGGTATTTTTCAATTTCGGATACCTGCCGAACAACGAATTCATTTCGCAGGTTGCTCCCGCCATTATCAATTTTGTTTTCAACAACATGATGCGGAAGCTCACCTGGTGGCTTCCCGCCTATATCTTCGCAAGGCTGGCGCTGTCGAAGAATACGATCATGATGCACGATATCAACGTAGGATTCGAAAGCCTCGGATTCTGCGCTTCCGAGGCTATCGAACAGACGACGCAGCAGATTACGGCTCTTACAACGACCGAGATGCTTCCGGAGCTGGTGCGATCGGTCAGGGTTCCGGTGCTGTTCGTGGCTGGTGAGGGAGACGCGATCATGACCTGTGAAAATGCCAGAAAATTGCAGGAGATGACCCATTCAGGCAGTTATCTCTGTGTACCAGGCTGTGGTCACCTTATCACGCTTGAACTCCCGGAAACAACGGCAGAAATAGTGCTTCAGCACATCAGCAGCAACCTTTAGGGTTTTGCCTGTCAGCTTCGAGCACGGCATTGACGAACTGTCTGATTTTCAGCGCATCCTTGATTCCGGGCGCTGACTCTACTCCGCTTGCGGTATCGACTCCCCACGGTCTTACAAGACGAACGGCATCTCCGACATTATCAGGCCTCAGCCCGCCTGCAAGCAGGGCCCATCCGAAATCATGCGTTTTTTCAAAAAGCGACACGGCTGTACGCGCCTCGATGCTCTCACCGGTGCCGCCAGCCATCAACGGGCTGTAGGCGTCAAAAAGAAAACTTCTGCATCCTGTTTTATCAGCGAACTCACTCACCTGTGATGCCTCGAAACCGGGGCCGGGCCGGAACACCCGGATTATACGGACACCCTCGATTCGCAGTGTCTTTTCGGCATCGTAGTCGTCCGAATGGAGCTGCGCTACCTGAAGGTTGCAGAAACGACAGAGATCGACAATCTCTTCGGGCGACTGTTCGACGAAAATTCCGGCAGAGGTGACAAGCGGGGGAAGCCGGGCGATGATGGTGCGAGCGGTATCGGCATTGACCTTTCGCGGGCTGCTCTGGCTGAAATTGAAGCCGAGGGCGTCGGCGCCTGCGAGTGCGGCTTCGAGGGCGTCCTCTACGCGGGTGATGCCGCAAATCTTGATTTTCGTCATGAGTAAAGTTGACGGTTCGTTGGCAAGAGTTGAATATGCATCTGATTGTCATTACGGGCATGACTGCGTCGGACCCGCAATGACAGAAAATCTTGACGGCTCACTCAAATGAAGACTTTTTGGTTATCTGTTTCGAGACTGCCTCTGGTTGAATACAAAGGTAAAAAAGCCCGCGCTGTTTTTCAGGGATCATTAGGGCTTCATTTTGTGTTTTAAGCTATTTATCTGTATAATTCAGGCCGTTTCCAGAACGAGGTTCTGCCAACGATGGGGCGTCGCCAAGTGGTAAGGCATCGGCCTTTGGAGCCGACATTCGCAGGTTCGAATCCTGCCGCCCCAGCAAAACTGCGGGATGCAGAGTTATCCGGTTTCCGTTCCGCCGCCTTTCAGGGCGAAATCTGTTTGCCCGTTGATGACCATTTCAGCACCATCCCAAGAGAAAAACGTGCCGTTCGTCAGATCATCTTCCGCCATCTTTGTACATTTCATTTCAGATCATTGTTTTCTGTCAGGAAGATCAGTGAACCGAACCGACGTTACCTTTGAACTATGAAAACGCTTGAACCGAACCCGATTGCGGCCCAGTTTCGCGAAGCCGTTCGCCGGCAGATCAGCGAGGAACAACTGAAGATCAATATCATCGGAATTCTCGCCTCGAACGATCCCGCTTCGATCACCTATGCGAACTATACCCGTGCCGGTTGCGAAGATGTGGGTATTCATTTCGATCTCAGGAAAACTGAACCGGAAACGGTCAGCACGCTCCTCGAAGAGGCCAACAGGGACAGAGACGTCCACGGTATATTCGTCTATTACCCGATTTGGGGTGATGATCGCGATGCGGAGCTGAGGAACAGGATTTCGCCGCACAAGGATGTTGAAGGGCTTTCTCCTCACTGGATTCAGAAGCTTTACGCAAACGAGCGATTCGACGACGATGAGCGGAAGTTCAAATCCATTCTGCCCTGCACCCCGCTGGCAATCATCAAGCTGCTCGAAGCCACTGATGCTTACGAACCTTACGGCTTGCCGTTCAAAGGCCAGCAGATCACCATTTTCAACCGCTCGGAGGTTGTCGGAAGGCCGCTTGCCTACATGCTCTCAAACGACGGCGCGCGAGTGTACTCATTCGATATCAATGGCGGTTTCGTGGTCGATGTCAACAGTTCCGATCATGAGGCGCGACCTGTCACGCGCCAGGAGGCTCTCAGCCATTCGGATATCGTGATCACCGGCGTACCATCGCAACAGTTTGAAAAGGTCAGTGCGAAGGAACTGAAGGCCGGGGCGATCTGTCTCAACTTCTCCTACATCCAGAACTTCGACCCGGAAGCGAAGGAAGCCGCATCGATCTACATTCCGAGAGTTGGCCCCATGACGGTGGCCATGTGCATGAGAAACGCCCTGCAACTCTATCGCAACTATCATCATGAAGCCTGATAACACACTCGGTTCGACTCCGGTTTCCACCTGGCTCGACCAGCTTTCGAGCGCTGATCCCACACCGGGAGGAGGTGCCGCCGCTGCCGTGACCGCAGCTCAGGGCGTCGCACTGCTCTCGATGGTCTGCAACCTGACCATCGGCAAAAAGAAGTTCGCCGGGGTCGAGGATGAGGTGCGTTCGATAGCTCATGTACTCGAAAACGCCCGCCGCCAGATGCTCACTCTCGGTGAGCGCGACATGGAGGTGTTCGGTACGATCATGGAGGTCTACAAAATGCCGAAAACGACGCCGGAGGAATCCGAGGCTCGCCGCGTGGCGATTCAGCTCGCACTCAAGGCCAGTTCCGAAGCGCCGTTCGAACTGTTCAAGCGCTGCCTCGCCATGCTGCCCTACGCCGACCGCCTCGAAAAGATCGGCAACCCCACCGTACTCAGCGACGTGATCGTTGGCCGCTATCTGCTCGTCGCCGGGCTGATGAGCGCCATGGCCAACGTCGAAGTCAACCTCGCCAGCATCGACGACGCCGAATTCCGCAAAGCAAAGCGCGAGGTCATGCTCCCGGCGATTGGAACCCTCGGCGAGAACAGCCGCGCTTTCCTCGGGGGGTGATTTCTGGAAGAGATCAGTCGGATCAGTCGGATCTAACTGATCCCCGTCCGATCTTTCAAAACTGCGTTTTTGCGTTTACTTTAAATGAATGGTTATCGTTCGGAAGGTAAACCGGGGTTCCTTTCTCATTTGCCACGATGAAGCAGGAATGTTTTCACGGTACATCACGAGATCAATAACGGAAAATCGATGCAACCTCTCTCTTCCATCGAGCTCGAAGCATTGCTGGATGATCTCGAATCCGATCGGGTCGAGCGCAAGCAATCGTTCAGAGGCGAAACCCCGAAAAGAGCGAGACAGGCCGTTTGCGCTTTCTGTAACGACTTGCCAAATCACAACAAGCCGGGAATTTTGTTCATCGGCGCCCGTGATAACGGTGAGCCGTCATATGAGCCGATTACCGACGAGTTGCTTCGGGCGCTTGCCGATATGAAAACGGATGGCAATATTCTGCCGCTCCCGGTGCTGACGGTGGAGAAAAGAGTACTGAAGGGGGCGGAAATGGCAGTGGTTACCGTCTTGCCATCGGACATGCCGCCAGTTAAATATGATGGCAGGATATGGGTGAGAACCGGGCCTCGTCGATCCATCGCTAATGAGCAGGAGGAGCGGATTCTCAATGAAAAAAGGAGATACAAGCATCTTCCTTTCGATCTTTATCCGGTGCCGACAGCAAAGATTACCGATCTTTCGAAACTGATTTTTGAAAACGAATATCTCCCGGCAGCCTTTGCCGCTGATGTGCTCGAAGCTAACAACCGGAGCTATGAGGAGCGTCTCGCTTCATGCAAGATGATCGTATCGCCGGAAGATTCAACTCCGACTGTTCTTGGTTTACTTGCTATCGGAAAAAGTCCTCAGGATTTCCTGCCAGGTGCGTCTATACAGTTTCTGCGGATCGACGGTTTCGAACTGGCTGATCCCGTTATCGATGAAGCCAATATCGGCGGTGCTCTTGTCGATATGCTTCGCAGAACGGAGGAAAAGCTGCGATCCCATAACAGAATTTCATTCGATATTCTGTCTGCGCCTACTCACCGGACGGAAACACCCTATCCGCAGGCGGCGATCCAGCAGATTCTGTACAATGCCGTACTGCATCGCGCCTATGAGAGCACCAATGCTCCGGTTCGGGTTTACTGGTTCAATGACAGAATTGAAATCATCAGCCCGGGCGGTCCCTATGGCAATGTGACTATCGAGAATTTCGGACGACCCGGAATCACCGATTATCGCAATCCCGATGTCGGAGATGTTTTGAAAACATTCGGGTTCGTTCAGGCTTTTGGACGGGGGATTGCTACAGCCAGAAAGGAGATGGAACGAAATGGCAATCCGTCTCCGGAGTTCAGTGTCAATCAGTCAGCCATTGTCTGCATTCTGAAACGCAAGCCATGAATACGCCGGTTCTGACATTTTTCAACAATAAAGGCGGTGTCGGCAAGACGTCGCTGATCTATCATCTTTCATGGATGTTTGCCGCGCTTGGCAAAAGGATCGTTGTTGCCGATATCGATCCGCAGGCCAATCTTACCGCGGCGTTTCTGGATGAAGACCGGATCGACAGCCTCTGGAACGGTCAGGAACCCGGGACAACCATGTATCAGTGCATCAGCCCTCTTGCCGGCATCGGGGATATCGTCAGACCGGAGCTTCAGCATATTTCGTCCAATCTCTACATGCTTCCCGGTGACGTGAGTCTTTCCAGCTTTGAGGATACCTTGTCGTCTGTATGGCCGGAGAGTATGGGGGATAACAATCTGTATCGTCCCATGCGCATCATCACTGCGTTCTGGCAGGTGATGCAGATGGCGGCCGATCAGGTTCATGCCGACCTCATTCTCGTGGATATTGGCCCGAACCTCGGCGCGATCAATCGTTCGGTGCTCATCGCGACAAATTACGTAGTCATTCCGCTTGGCGCGGATCTGTTTTCACTGCAAGGTCTGAAAAACCTCGGACCAACGCTGAGAAGCTGGAAAACTTTATGGCAGAAGAGGCTGGATAACTGGAGTGAGAATGCTGAATGTTGCAGATATCCTGATTTCAGACTGCCTCAGGGGAAGATGCAGCCTGTCGGTTACCTCTGTCAGCAGCACGGCGTCAGACTGGATCGTCCGGTGAAAGCCTATGACAAGTGGGTACAGCGAATACCTGAGATCTACAGAAAATCGGTATTGAATGTGATTCCTGATCAACTACCGGAACGGCAGGAAGATGACCCTTACTGTCTGGCAACCATCCGGCATTATCGAAGCCTTATTCCAATGGCGCAGGAGCATCGCAAGCCGATATTCAACCTGACTTCGGCAGATGGAGCCATCGGCAGCCACGCCAATGCCGTGCAGGATGCAAAACAGGCGTTCAAGCTTCTCGCGTCGAGGATCGCAGGACTTATCGGGATGCCGCTGTAAATCGAGGGCGTTTCGTGTTTGAAGTTGTTCCCGCCGCGCGGCGATCCAGCTCGCACTCAAGGCCAGTTCCGAAGCGCCTTTCGAGCTCTTCAAGCGCTGCCACGCTCTGCTGCCCTACGCCGACCGCCTCGAAAAGATCGGCAATCCCACCGTCCTCAGCGACGTGATCGTTGGCCGCTACCTGCTCGTCGCCGGGCTGATGAGCGCCATGGCCAACGTCGAAGTCAACCTCGCCAGCATCGACGACGCCGAATTCTGCAAAGCAAAGCGCGAGGTCATGCTCCCGGAGATTGGAAGCATGGGCGCGAGCTGGCGAGGAGGTGAGGGGGGTGATTTCTGGAAGAGATCAGTCGGAACTGATTGATCTGTCTGATCCGTCAGATTTGTCGGATGATTCAGCAGGGGCGATCTCGACAAGTCGGGATCGCCCTTTTGCGTATATTTGTTAGATTTACGTTAATGGCAGACAGGTGTCAGACTTGCTTTGTATTCAGGCAATGCAACAGAGACAACTATTATGAGCGAGGCATGTGATTTCCCTGGGAGCAGATGGTGGAAATTCGATTTCCATACGCATACTCCTGCATCAAATGATTATGGTCGGGGAGATGAGTCTCTCAAGAATATCGATGCTTCAGATTTGTTGCGTCCGGCGATGGAGGCCGGGCTTGATTGCGTTGTCGTCACCGATCATAACGCTGGTGCCGGAATAGATATCTTGAAAAAAGGTTATGAATATCTCCAAACTCCTGCGAACAAACCTGACTGGTTTCGCGAGCTGACTCTTTTTCCGGGGGTTGAAATAACTGTTGCTGACAGCAGCAGCCGGGTGCATTTGCTTGCGGTTTTCGATCCGGCTTGTGACAGCCAGAAAGTGACCGGTGTTCTCGGCGCTTGCGACATTAGCGATGAGTATGGAGACGACCAGCGCACCTCCACCACAACTGGTTTTATCGATACGGTCCGGGAGATCAGCAAGGCGAACGGCATCGCCATTCCCGCTCATGTCGATGGCAAACAGGGATTGCTTCATGAGAAGAATTCATTGACGCCGGAACTGGAAAAGAGTCTGAATGAAGTGTTCGCGGCTGAATTCTGCGATCTTCACCGGTTTGACGTTTCAGAGCTGTCATTGAAAAAAGCAGTGGCCCGTCTTGCCAAAGTTGCAGGATCGGACGCCCACAAGCCTGAAGAGATCGGCAGATTCTTCACCTGGGTCAAGATGAGCCGTCCTTCAATCGAAGGGCTGAGTCTGGCCTTGCAGGATCATGAATACTGCGTGAAAAATCAGGAGGAGAACCCCAACGTTCTGCCCGATATTTTCCTCTCGAAGCTCACCATCAGCTCCATGCATCATTGCGGGCGAATCCGAGGCAACCATTTCGAACTCTGCTTCCATCCCCATTTCAACGCGGTCATCGGTGGACGGGGAACCGGCAAGTCAACCGTGCTCGAATCGGTTCGCATCGTCACGCGGAGAGGCCGGGAGCTGGAGGTTGAAGCTCCGAGTGTGAAAGCGGAACTCGACAGGTTCATGAAGTTGTCGCAGGATAAAGGCGTGATGTTGAGTGACACCGAGATTCTGCTTGAAATACATCGACGAGGCAGGAACTACCGGTTGCGCTGGAGGTATGATGCTCAAGGCGCTGTTCTTGAAGAAGAGACCAATCAAAGCTGGACGGCGGTCGATGTTGGCGATCTGAAAGAGCGTTTCCCGTTGAGCATCTACAGCCAGAAGCAGATCAACGAACTGGCTTCCAATCCGAAAGGTCTGCTGGACATCATCGACCGTTCTCCGGAGGTTGGCCGTCAGGAATGGAACTCGCGCTGGGAGAGTCTGAAAAGCCGTTTTCTGCAATTGAGAGAACGCAAACGTCAGTTGTTGCGGCAGCTTTCCGACGAACCGAATCTTCGCGCCAGATTTCGGGATGTCAGTAACGATCTGAAGCAGTATGAAGAGAAAGGACATGGTGAGGTGCTCAGGCAGTACCAGCGCAGCAGTTCGCAACTGAACGGTATTCCACATGACCAGTTATTCGATGATCTTGCGCAGAGGATTCAGGAACTTGCGGAGAGTACTGTATGGCCCGATTTCCCGGCGCATCTGTTCGACGACGAGGATGCGTTAACTGCCGAGGTCAAAGTCATTCACGCAGAGACTGCCGAGGGCTTCGAGCGGATCGCCGTATCGCTCCGTACTCTGGCCGGATCTGTTGAGCGCCTGAAAAATGAGCGATCCGAAAAACTCTCGTCCAGCAACTGGTACAAGGCGGTGCAGGCATCCCGGCAAGCGTACGAGACGCTTGAACAGGAGTATGTCGAGAAACACAGTCATTTGAGTCTGTCGCTTTATGGTGATTGGGTACGGCAACGCAATCAGTTGCAGCAGCAGTTGAACAATCTTGAAGCCCTTCGCAGGGAGTGTGATTCTGTCGAACAACAAATTCAGGTTGCTCTTGGGGATTTTAAGGCATTGCGCCAAGAGCTGATTGACAAGAGAAAAGAGTTTCTTGAAACAGTGATCGGCTCGAATGCGCTGGTTCGCATGGAGCTGGTTCCTTTTGGCGATGTGAGACTGGTGACAGATGATTATCGTTCAATACTCAATCTTGGGCAAACCAATTTTATCAGCTCGATATACAACAAGGAGGGCGAGCAAGGTATTCTTTGGAGTTTTTGCAATTGGGAAGAGAGCCGGATTCCTGATGGTAAATTGCCGGAATTGATCTCGGCTATAAAAAAAGAGACGCAGGAGATTGCGCAAGGCCGGAATTCAGGAAATCATGGAGCTTTCGATAACCGGCTGAAAAAACTGCTTGAAACTCAACCGTCGGTATTCGACCAGCTCGATGCCTGGTGGCCGGAAGACTTGCTGCGTGTCAAATATTCAGAACAGAGTTCCGGCAGGTTTGCCGATCTCGAAAAAGGTTCTGCCGGGCAGAAAGCAGCGGCGATCCTCGCCTTTCTTCTCAGTTACGGAAATGAGCCACTTGTGATCGATCAACCGGAGGATGATCTGGACAATGCGCTGATCAACAATTTTGTCGTCAGGCAGATTCACGAAAACAAACAAAGACGACAGTTGATTATCGTCACGCACAACCCGAATATCGTGGTCAATGGCGATGCCGAACTGGTTCATGTCCTGAAATTTGAAGGCGGCCAGGTTCAGATCGATCGGCAGGGGGGGCTGGAAGAACCGGATATCCGTCAATCGATTTGTGATATAATGGAGGGCGGAAAAGACGCATTCGACAAACGATACAGGAGAATACGAGGGAGGCGCGATAATGTTTGAGACCGTCGATGAGCTCTTGAGGCAGATCAGGCTGGGCGAAGATTCATCGCTCGAATTGAAGAGCCTTGAATTCAGTGGTTCAAAGGTTACCAGGCCGCACAGTAACGGCATGGCTGATGAGCTTGCCGCGATGGCCAATACGGCCAATGGGGTCATCGTACTTGGCGTTGATGACAAATCGAAAACGATTGTCGGTATTCCGGAAGAGAAGCTGGATGGAGTCGAAACATGGGTCAGGGAAATGTGTAATGATTTGATCACTCCACCACTTGTTTGCAGTATCAGGAAAATTCCTTTGATCACGGATGAGGGTACAGAGCGAATCATTATCAGAATCGATGTGCCGAGAAGCCTCTATGTTCATAAAAGTCCGGGCGGCTACTTTCAGAGAATCGGCAGCTCGAAACGCCAGATGACGCCCGACATTCTTGCAAGGCTTTTCCAGCAGCGCAGTCAGACCAGAATTATCCGATTTGACGAGCAACCGGTAACCAGTGCTTCTCGTGATTGCCTTGAAAAAGCGTTGTGGCAAAAATTCAGAACGTCACTATCACCAGAAAATGATGAAGAGTTTCTGACCAAGCTCAAGTTGTTGTGTTCAGACGACGATGGAAATATTTATCCGACGGTCAGCGGTGTTCTGATGGCCTGCAAGCAGCCGCAGGACTGGCTTGTCAACATATTCATTCAGTGCGTCGCGTATCGAGGTACAGAGCGTAATGCAGCTTACCAGCTCGATGCGAAGGATATTACCGGCCCATTGGATGAACAGATCACCGGAGCCTGCCGGTTTGTTGATCGGAATATGAGCGTTTCAGCGGAAAAAGATCCCGCAAGGCATGACAGACCACAATATGCGATGCAGGCTGTCTTTGAAGCTGTCGTCAATGCGGTCGCGCACCGCGATTATTCAATTCAGGGATCGAAGATACGTCTTCATCTGTTTTCTGATCGCCTTGAGCTGTATTCCCCGGGCGCTATTCCCAATACCATGACGATTGACAGCCTTCCGCTTCGGCAATCAGCCCGCAACGAACTACTGACCAGTCTCCTTGCCCGTTGTCCTGTGCCCGATGAAAATCTGTCTGGTGAACGACGGTATATCATGGATAAGCGTGGTGAAGGAGTTCCGATCATTCTTTCTGAAAGCGAAAAACTTTCAGGAAAACGTCCTGTTTACCGCTTGATCGATGATTCCGAGTTGATGCTGACGATTTATGCCGCACAAGGAAAGCTAATGGTAGATTGATCGTGTGTTGACTCAAATATTTTTCGATCTCACCGCTCCGATGAGAGATGCTTGATGCCGATAATTCAGTAATCGGGAAAAATCTATCGGCCAGGCTGGAGCATGGCGCTCCCGGCGAGGAAATAAAAAAAGCCGCTCCCGACAAGTCGGGACGGCTTTTTTTACGTCGATCCTCCGGAAAACCGGGGATCAGTAGCGGTAGTGCTCGGGCTTGTAGGGGCCTTCGACCGGGACGCTGATGTAGTCGGCCTGCTCCTGGGTGAGCGTGGTCAGCTTGACGCCGATCTGGCCGAGGTGCAGGCGGGCCACCTCTTCGTCGAGCTGCTTCGGCAGGCGATAGACATCCACGGCGTAGTCGTTGATCCAGAGTTCGATCTGGGCGAGGGTCTGGTTGGTGAAGGAGTTGCTCATCACGAACGACGGGTGGCCGGTGGCGCAGCCGAGGTTCACGAGGCGGCCTTCAGCCAGCAGGTAGATGCAGTTGCCATTCTCGAAGACGTATTTGTCAACCTGCGGCTTGATGTTGATCCGGGTCGCGCCTGCGAAGTTGTTGAGCGCATCGACCTGGATTTCGTTGTCGAAGTGGCCGATGTTGCAGACGATGGCTTCGTCACGCATCTGTTTGATGTGGTCGAGGGTGATCACATCCTTGTTGCCGGTGGTGGTGACGAAGATGTTGCCTTCCTTGACGGCATCTTCCATGGTGGTGACTTCAAAGCCCTCCATGGCGGCCTGCAGGGCGCAGATCGGGTCGATCTCGGTGACGATCACACGAGCGCCATAGGTGCGCATCGAGTGGGCGCAGCCTTTGCCGACGTCGCCGTAGCCGAGCACCACGACCACCTTGCCGGCGATCATGACGTCGGTGGCGCGCTTGATGCCGTCGGCGAGTGACTCGCGGCAGCCGTAGAGGTTGTCGAACTTCGACTTGGTGACCGAGTCGTTGACGTTGATGGCCGGGAAGAGCAGTTCGCCCTTCTCCATCATCTGGTAGAGGCGATGCACGCCGGTGGTGGTCTCTTCGGAGACGCCCTTCATGTCGGCGGCAACCTTGTGCCAGCGCTGGGTGTCTTCGGCGTACACGTCTTTGAGCTGCTGGAAGAGCGCCTTCTCTTCGGCGTTGCCAGGAACTTTGTTGAGCATCGAGGGATCGTTCTCGACCTTGTAGCCGAGGTGGATCATCAGGGTCGCGTCGCCGCCGTCATCGACGATGAGGTTCGGTCCGAGGCCGCCTTCGAATTCGAGAATCTGGCGGGTGCACCACCAGTACTCGTCGAGGGTCTCGCCCTTCCAGGCGAACACCGGCACGCCTGCGGCGGCGATGGCTGCGGCGGCGTGATCCTGCGTCGAGAAGATGTTGCAGCTCGCCCAGCGCACGTCGGCGCCGAGTTCGACGAGCGTCTCGATGAGCACGGCGGTCTGGATGGTCATGTGCAGGGAGCCGGCTATGCATGCGCCTTTCAGCGGCTTCAGGCCTTCGTACTTCTTGCGCGTGGCCATCAGGCCCGGCATCTCTTTTTCAGCGATTTCGATCTCTTTGCGGCCCCACTCGGCGAGCGTTATATCGGCCACCTTGTATTCGAGCACTGGTGCTTCTGTTGTCATGATGTCTGTTGGTTTTGTGTCAATTGGTTCGGAACAGGGGAAAGCCCCTGCAAATCGCGTTCGCAGAGGCTTTCGAAGGGTTTATGGATCAGAGGCCGAAAGCGGCTTTCAGCTCTTCGACTTTCTCGGTCTTCTCCCACGGGAAGATGTCACGGCCGAAGTGGCCGTAAGCGGCGGAGTCGCGGTAGCACCAGCCGTGCGGACGGTCAAGGTTGAAGCGGCGGATGATGGCCAGCGGACGGAGATCGAAGATCGCCTCGGCTTTCTCCTGGATCTGCGCGTCGGAGAGGCCGTGCTTGCCGGTGCCGTGGGTGTTGATGTAGATCGAGACCGGACGGGCAACACCGATGGCGTAGGAGACCTGCACGGTGCACTTGTCGGCCAGGTCGGCGGCAACGATGTTCTTGGCGACGTGGCGAGCGGCATAGGCGGCGCTGCGGTCAACTTTCGACGGGTCTTTGCCGGAGAACGCGCCACCGCCGTGCGGAGCTGCGCCGCCGTAGGTGTCGACGATGATCTTGCGGCCGGTCAGACCGGTATCGCCGTGAGGCCCGCCGATTTCAAAGCGGCCGGTCGGGTTGATGTGGAACTTGGTGTTCTCGTCGAGCAGTTCGGCGGGAATGACCTTGCGGACGACGTTCTCGATCACCTCTTTCTGGATGAGCGCCTGGAAGTCGGCTTCGCTCATGCCGGCCGGTTCGGGATCGTGCTGCGTGGAGACGACCACGGCATCGACGCGGGCCACTTTCTCGTCCACGTATTCGAGAGTGACCTGGCTCTTGGCGTCGGGGCGGAGGTAGGTCATGATCTGGCCAGCCTTGCGGATGTCGGCCAGAACCTTCACGAGCTGCTGGGCGAACTGGATGGCGGCGGGCATCAGTTCCGGGGTCTCGGTGCAGGCATAGCCGAACATCATGCCCTGGTCGCCAGCGCCAACGCGGTCGAACTCGTCGGCGATCTCTTCCTTGCGATCGACACCACGATTGATGTCGGGTGACTGTGCGTGCAGGGCGGAGAGAATGCCGCAGGAGTTTGCGTCAAACATGTATTCGCCCTTGGTGTAACCGATCTCGGTAATGGTTTTGCGGGCGATGGTCTGGACGTCCACAATGCCTTTGGTGGTGACTTCACCGCCGACGATCACCTGTCCGGTGGTCACGAAGGTTTCGCAGGCGACGCGGGAGTTCGGATCCTGCTTGATGAACTCGTCGAGAATCGCATCGGAAATCTGGTCGGCTACCTTGTCCGGGTGGCCTTCGGAAACGGATTCGGAGGTAAAGAAATACCTGGTTTGTGACATAGTTTCCCTTTCGGTTTTTTGTTAATCGAACGACAAGAACTGCGGAAGTCCGGCGGGTTTACCGAAAGGGCGTTCTCGTGAGGGTGAATGTCGTGAAGGGACAGACGGGACACGGGAAGCCTTTTGGCAAGCTCCGGGGACGAATCCCGCGAGAGAGCTTTTGGCACCGTATCCATAGGTAATGGGGATGCCGGAAAATCAACGATAAATGTACGAATTGGTATGATGGTATGCAAAGGTTTTGTGGCGAAGGGGGTTTTTTATGGACTTGGTGGATATTGTGGACGAAATGAACGGAAGAGGGGAGCTGGAAGTTTGCAAAATTGGCACGGGGCGGGTGGAAGCAATGGATTATTTTCATGGCTGAGTTGGGCGTTTTGCAAAACAACAAAAATCTGCCATGAGCATTCATTTCCTGTTCAGGAAATTTGGCGCGGTTTTCGCGCTGTTCATGCTGCTTCACTCTCCGGCGGCGCTTTGGGCAGAGCCATGGAAGTTCGGGGTGATGGGAGATACGCAGTGGACGTGCGCCGATCCGTCGGGGCAGAATCCGGGCACCGTGCCGGTTTCGATCATCGGCCAGGTGAACCGGCGCTTCATTGACGCCGGAGTGAAGTTCGTCATTCAGGTCGGTGACCTGAGTGACGACGGCAGGGAGATTTCCGAGGAGGAGCGGGTTGCCGCCGCCCGTCCGCTTATCGACGCAGGCATCGGCTTTTTTGCCTTCCGGGGCAACCATGAGGCCCGCAGCGAGGAGAACGGCTATGGCGCACCCGGTTTCAAAATCCGCTATCCCCAGACTTGCGACGGAGGATTTGTGACGCAAGGTGGCAGGCGCTACCAGATTGGCTCAAATTTCAGCAGTCCCGTCAAGGTGAGCCGCGATCTCGACGGGCTGAGCTACTCGTTCGATTTCGGTGCTGGCCAGGAGCGGGCGCGTTTCGTGATTATCGACAACTGGCCGCTGTCGGGCAGAGTAGCTGCCAACTCGACGCACTACCCTTCCGGCTACACTGTCAACGACCAGCAGCCGTGGATCAGCGAGAGGCTCGACAAGCGCAAGCGCGGCTCGCCGCACGCCTTTGTCTTGTCGCACCAGCCGCTGATTGGCGAGGGGCATCAGGACACGCTTTTCAGCGGATTTGCCAACGAGCATCCCGAGTGGCAGAACGCATTTTTTGCCAGCTTGCAGCAGAATGGCGTGAAGTATTTCATCTGCGGTCACGACCATATTCACCAGCGCTCGATCATAATCAGTCCCGATGGCAAGTCGACGGCTGAACAGCTCATCGCGCAGTCCAACAGCAGCAAATTCTACAGACCGAAAGTTCTTGACGACGCCAGATGGTTCGGGCAAAAAAGGCGGAAGATTTCGATTTCACAGGAGCATGAGACGGTTGGTTATTATATCTTTACCATCGACGGCCTGACCGTGACGGTCGATTACTGGTCCGACGACCACGGCCACTGGCAGTCCGATGCCAGCTATCCGCAAGGTGCGGGTCGCCCTGATACCGGCGTGACCCCGCAGTTTCGTTTTGTCAAAAAGGAGCGCTGGAGTTACAGCCTGAACGGGAAGTAGTTCCTTGTTCCCCAGGGCGCGAGCTACATGGCGGTGAAGGATCGCTTCGGCGGCAGCGAGGCCCGGATTCTTGACGGCGTCAACGCGAGCGATTCAGGAGACAACAGTCTCGATACCGCAGGCGGCAAGGGGCGGTCACTGACCAAAATAGTCAGCAGTGGATGGAGCTCCATGAATCCATCGGAACACGGCAACGGCAATCCTGCAAGCGCCGTATTGCTGCTTGGCGGAGTTGGCGAGCCGGGCGCTCAACAAACCGACCGTTACGTGCTGTCAATGACGTATGATCCGCAACAGCTCCGTCCGGAAGTGATTGCCAGCGGCAGGTTCGGTTTTGTGACCAGGGACGCTGCCGGACGGTGGATCGAGGCGGTCGATGCCAATACCGGCGGCACGGCCACCTTTATCGACGGGCCGTGGAAGCCGGGCTACGCTCTCGGCACGCATGGCGTTGACCGCAAGCACCATAGCGTATGGGCGGTGCTGAATCACAAGGGCGCGTTTGCCGTGGGGTGATTTTCGGGGAATTGAACCTTCGCTCTGCCATCAGAAACGACCAGAACAGGGATGTCTGAAAACCGTTGATAACAGAGATACGGAAACAATCATGCCTCTGGGAAAAAACAAAGTTCTTGTGCTCAACGCGAGTTACGAACCGCTGAGCATCTGCGAAGCACGCAACGCAGTGCTTCTGCTGTTCTGCGGTAAGGCGATGATGGTCGCCAGTCATCCTGAGCTCCGCATCCGCACGGTTACGGAGAGCTATCCGCTGCCAACTATTGTCCGGCTGACCTTTTTCGTTCGGGTAGAGTACCGGAGCGCAGTACTGAGCAGAACAAATCTTTTCAGAAGAGATGAGTTCAGGTGCCAGTATTGCGGACGCAAGGATGTTCCGCTTACGATCGATCACGTGATTCCCCGTTCGAGGGGAGGAGGGGAGAGTTGGGAAAACCTTATCACTGCCTGCAAGTCCTGTAATACCCTGAAAGGAAATCGTACTCCTGCCGAGGCGGGCATGACCTTGTTGCAGAACCCGGTCATGCCCAGTCACATCACCCTCATGCGTCAGCACTATTTGTCGATCACGGACGAATGGAAACCTTACCTGTATATGAGCTGACCTAAAACCGTCGCCAGTATGACAAAAGAGTTTTTTTCCTTTTATCTCATCCTGATTTCAGAATAATCACCGATGTTCAGCTCGTGGCCCATCGCCGAGACGACAGCATTGTTGCCGACGATCGAACGATCGAGCATGATATCGCTTACCTGCGATTTCTGACCGATAATGGAGTTTACAACGATGGCATCTGTGACGATGGCATCATCTGCAATCGTGGCGTTAGGGCCGATGATGGCATTGGTGACCGTAGCACTGTCGGCAATGAAGACTGGCGGGTTGATGATGCATCCGGGCAGCGATTTGTCCTTATGGTTTTTTTCGAGCAGAACCTGATTTGTCTCAAGCAGCGTTTCAGGCTTGCCGCAGTCGTACCAGCCCTGAACGGGGAAGGTTGAAAACGGTTCGCCGAGATCGATCATGTGCTGCAATGCGTCGGTAAGCTGGAACTCGCCTTTCGTTCTGATGTTGTTGGAGATGATGTGGTCGATGCAGCTGAACAGTGTGCCGGCCCGATGCAGGAAATAAAGTCCGACGAGGGCGAGATTGCTGACCGGCTGTTCCGGTTTTTCAACGAGTTTTATTATTCTGTCGCCTTCGGTGACAGCTACACCAAAACGCCTCGGGTCCTCTACCTCTTTTACTCCAAGCGATGAAATGTCACTGCTGAGCACCGGCTTGAGATCGACATCGAAAATGGTATCTCCGAGAATGATGAACAGCGGCTCATCATCGATCACATGAGGCCGGCACATGTGAATGGCATGGGCCAGACCGAGCTGTTCTGCCTGCGTGACGAAGGTCAGTCTGATCGAATAGTGAGCGGTGAGGTACTCCTCGATCTTGCTTCCGAGATAACCGACAATGATCACAGCCTCATCGATACCTGACTCGATGAGCTTGTCCATGATATGGCCGATGATGGGCTTGCCGGCAACGTTGAGCAGAACTTTCGGCTGCGAGTAGGTATGGGGTCGAAGTCGGCTGCCGACGCCGGCAACAGGAATAATGGCTTTCATCTCGGGAGGAGTTTATGGTTGAACTGATATAGCTGATATATAAATCAATTTACGCCATTTTCCGGAATGTATCATCATCTCCAGGAAAGAGAGACAGCATAAATCAGACTGTCATCGGGAGGTGAGCCTTACAGAAGAAGTGCCTGTTTTAAGCGCCAGTCCCGGAAAGGATCATTGTGACATCCTGGTGAAATAGTCATGGAAAAAAGCTGAAATGCCTTATCTTTTGCACTGTTCAGCCTTATAACTATCGTTATGTGAAAGGGCTGGCTTTCAGATCGTTTAACCGGTTTCAGCATCAATCTGTCAACTCATGTCCAACGGATCGGGAAAGATTTCTGTACAGTCGGGTGTGCTTCCGATAGCGGGTGATATGGTCGTGCTGATAACCGCACGGAGTTCCGGGCGCTGGATCATTCCCAAAGGTTATATCGAGAAAGGGATGTCGCCTGCCGAGTCTGCGGCAAAGGAGGCATGGGAAGAGGCTGGCATCATCGGGAGAGTCAGACATGATGAAATCGGCATATACTCTTATCGTCGTCCATCGGGTATATACTCAGTCAAGGTCTATCCGCTTGAAGTTGAATCGCTGCTCGAACAGTGGTCTGAGATGCACGTTCGTCAGCGTCGAATAGTAACCCCTTCCGAAGCCGTGGAGATGCTGTTCCACAAGGAACTCAAGAGCCTCGTAAACGGTTATTTATCAAGTCGTTTCGATCTCTGATCCCTTGTCTGGGGCTGCTCTTTGTCATGAGAGTTTGTGGTGGGAAATCTGAAAAAAATGTTTGATAATATCAGCCCTTGTCGTATATTATAAGCTTTCCGTTAAGACGGGGCATGGCGCAGCTGGTAGCGTGCCTGCTTTGGGAGCAGGAGGTCCCGAGTTCGAGTCTCGGTGCCCCGACCATAGAGAGCGGTGACAGGAGTGATGTGCCCGTAGCTCAATGGATAGAGCATCAGCCTTCTAAGCTGAGGGTTACAGGTTCGAGTCCTGTCGGGCATACAGGAAGAGGTTATAAGCTATTTTCATGGTGATTGTAGCTCAGCTGGTTAGAGCGCCAGGTTGTGGCCCTGGAGGTCGGGGGTTCGAGTCCCCTCATTCACCCCGATTCTGCATGGACTTCCGCAATTTACGGGAAGTGTTTTCTGATAGACTGGCCCCATCGACTAGTGGTTAGGTCATCACCCTTTCAAGGTGGTAGCACGGGTTCGAATCCCGTTGGGGTCACAGTACAGCTCTGACAAACCAGGCATTAAACTGCTGGCTGATGTTTTCGGGAGTCTTGCATTATATAGCGTAATTACCAAGCTCTGTGCTGCTGTGAGTTCAGGGCTTTTTCTTTTATCAGGTTGGGGCATCTCTGAAAATCTGTCGGCCATTAGCAGGTTCGACCCGGCCGGAGTTCCGTCCGCTTCCTTCTCAAGCCGATCCTTTTGATTTTCAGGGTTTTGCCGTTCTTGAACGCAATGGATACCTGCCCATGAAAATCTCCGTCAATTGGCTCAAGGAGTTCATTCCCTCGTTTTCATCCGATACCGCCGATCTGGTCGATCGCCTCACTTTTCTCGGGCTGGAGGTCGAAGAGGTCTTCGAGCAGCGTTTGCCCGATCTGAAGGTTGTTGTGGGTCGGGTGGTCGAAGTGCGACCGCATCCTAATGCGGAACGTCTTCGTATCTGTATGGTCGATACCGGTGAAGGTGAGCCTCTTCAGATTGTCTGCGGCGCGCCGAATGTCCAGTCGGGTATGCTGGTGCCGGTGGCCCGCATCGGTGCCGAACTGACTACGGTAACCGGAGAGACATTCACCATCAGGCCTGCAAAAATCCGGGGCGAGCACTCTTCAGGAATGATTTGTGCTGCAGATGAACTCGGCTTGTCGGAAGATCACTCAGGAGTAATGGTGCTTGAAGAAGGGTGTGCTGTCGGTCAGCCGCTGGCATCGTACCTCGAAGCTGATACGGTGCTCGATATTGCTGTGACACCGAACCGTCCTGATGCGCTTTCTCATCTCGGCATGGCTCGTGAGCTTGCAGACTGTCATGAAATTGTCTATCCTCAGGCGCCGCTCATCGAGTTCACCCGTGGCGGCGGACTTGTCGAAGTTCAGGACGAGGATGCCTGTCCCTACTACACAGCCACAGTGATCAGGGGCGTGAAGGTCGGCCCGTCACCGAGATGGCTTGCCCGCCGGCTTGAGCGTATCGGTCTTCGACCAAAGAACAATATCGTCGATATCACCAACTACATCCTGCATACGTTCGGTCAGCCGCTCCATGCTTTCGACTATCATCGACTTGCCGGAGGCAAGATTGTTGTACGCAGTGATGCCGACAGTCGCCTTATGGCCCTGAACCAGGTCGAATACCAGCTCCAGCCAGGAATGACGGTTATCTGTGATGCCAGGGAACCCGTAGCCCTAGCCGGTGTCATGGGCGGCTTCTATTCTGCGGTGATGGATCAGACGACGGACATCCTGCTTGAGGCGGCCTGGTTCAATCCCTCTTCGATCAGGAAGACCTCAAAACAGCTTCAGCTCTCGTCAGACTCCTCCTATCGCTTTGAAAGGGGAGTCGATGCCGGCAATGTTAAACGGGCAGCCGAATATGCCATTGCCATGATTCTTGAAATCGCGGGTGGCAAAATCGACACAGCTGAGGCGTGGGGCAGCATGCCTTCCGACAGGAACATCGTTTCCCTCAGGCCGAAACGGGTCAATGCTGTTCTTGGCAGTACGATCAGCGCATCCGAAATGGTTCGTCTGCTTGAAAAAATCTGTATAAAGGCATTTTCGCAGGGGGCCGTCTCTGACGATGCCGATTCGATCGCCTTTTCAGTGCCCTCGTTCAGGGTGGATATCGAACAGGAGATCGATCTTATAGAGGAAGTAGCGCGTCTTTACGGATACAATAATCTGGAGCCCGCTGCAGCAATGGTGTCCAGCTATCCGGTCAGCCGTAAAGTTCCTGAATATTTTCCTGATTACCTGCGTAACATCATGATTGGCCTTAACTTCAGGGAGACGCTCACCAATCCTCTGATCAGAAAAGGCGAGGCAGGCTGTTTCAGTGCAATGCCGGTAAGCGCACTCAACCCGATCAGCGAAGAGCTTGAGGTGCTCAGGCCGAATCTTGCTGCCTCACTTCTCAGGGTTGTCGGTCATAACATCCGGCATGGCAATCGTGATCTTCGTCTTTTTGAGGTGGCTCATGGATTCGAGGTGATTCCGGATAATGAACGCCAGGGACAAGAGCCACTTTCGGCTTATCTTGAAACAGAGCTGCTTTCCATGGTCATCACTGGTCGTCGAGAACCCAGAAGCTGGAACCGCGGGGATGAGAATGTCGATTTTTACGATCTCAGGGGCGTTGTGGAGATGTTGCTTGAGAAGCTGAATTTGTTTGATAAATCAGCACTCAATATTTATAATAATTACACGATTGGTATTGAAATTACATCGACAGAAAACGGTAGAGCTTCTGTTCTGAAGGCAGGTACGGTTCAGCAGGTTGGCAGCGAAGTGCTCGATGCTTTTGGTCTTGATCAGGATGTCTATCTGGCAGAGCTTGATGTTGCGGTACTGGAGCGTTGTTTTGAGCCTGGCGTGGTTTATGAACCGCCCTCGAAATTTCCTGTGGTTGAAAGAGACCTTTCATTCGTTCTACCCCGTCATATTCCGGCTCAGCGCCTGATTGGTCTCGCAAAAGAGAGCGATCCGCTTGTCAGATCGGTGAGGATTTTCGATGTGTTCGACCACGGCGATGCCGTCAGGGGCGAAGCATCAACGCGAAGTGTGGCCATTTCGCTTGAACTTGTCGACAGGTCGGGAACGATGACCGAGGAGGCGATCAGCGCTGTTGTCTCCAGGGTGAGTGACAATGCCAGGAGTGAACTTGGTGCGGTAATTCGGCAAGTTTGATCCATTCCGGTTTATGGATGCTGCAGATGAGCATAGTGGTCATCAATTGTTCGCGGGTCTCGAAGAGAAAGTCACGAGGCTTGTCGAACAGCTGTCCGAATGCCGGAAAGAAAATGAGTTGTTGAAATCTGAGGTATCGAGCCTCCAGAACATATTGCGGTCATTCAAGCTGCCGGGCACCGAAGGATCGGATGGTACGGCACAGGGAACTTCAGGCGACGGGTTTTCCTACGCCGACAAGCTCCGCATCAGGCAGAAGCTTGTTATGGTTTTGCAGAAGATCGAGAGGGAACTGAGGGGAGAGAAAGCCGGATTTTGATATCCATGGAAAAGATTAATGTCAATGTTTACGGCGACAACTATCCTTTACGGGTAGAGAACAGTGAACTGACCGGGAAGGCAGCCAAAGATGTCGATGGCGTCATGAGGCGTTTCGCTGCCAAAACTCCGGATCTGGAAGCGAAAAAGCTGGCTGTGCTGTCGGCTATTCAGCTTGCTGAAAAAAAGAATGAACTGGAGGAGGAGCTGTCGCAGCTCAAGCAGAAAATGGCTCGGCTCAATGAATTTATCGAGCAGAATTTGCATTAAAGCGTTACATTGTAAGCAGACGAAATATCCGCACCACGACGAGAGGTGTTTTGTAAGTAAAAGAACTAACAGGATAGAACAGGGAGCCCAACTCTTCTTTTTGATTGCAGGCCTTGCTGCCGCCCGGTGATGAACCGGCGGCTTCGGTGCTTTTTGGAGTGCCACATTGGAAGCAAAAAACCTGAAGGAGGCGCCCACCGTGACTGCACGGGTTCTTGAATCTTACACATCTCTTGAGGGTGCGGTTTTTTTGTTCAATTTTGAAGAGCCGGCCTCGTTCTGGCCGGTTGAAAAAGGAGGTTTGTGAATGGGGATCGTAATAAATCTGTTTCTCATTATTGCGGCATCCGTGATCTTTTTTGCAGTCGGGTTTTACATCGGCCGTGTTTTTCTGGAGCGTATCGGCACCACCAAAGTTCTTGAAGCCGAGGAGCGCGCGGTTCAGGTTGTTCAGGAGGCCCAGAAAGAGGCCAATGATTACAAGGAACTCAAGGTCAATGAAGTGAACCAGGAGTGGAAAAAACGCAAGCGTGAGTTCGACAGCGAAGTAACTATCAAGAACAACAAGTTTACCCAGCTTCAGAAGCAGATTCGCCAGAAAGAGGTGACACTGAACAACCAGATGCGGGATGTCAAGGAGACCGAAAAGAAACTTCAGGAGCAGAAGGATGAGCTGAAGTATCAGGCTGAGAACGTACACAACCGCTCGGCAGAACTTGAAAAGATCATTTTCGATCAGAATCAGCGTCTGGAAAGCATCTCGAACCTGACCGCAGAAGAGGCTCGTCAGATGCTTATCGACAACATGATTGCCAAGGCTCGGGAAGAGGCTACCGAAACCGTCCACCATATTCACGAAGAGGCCGCGCAGAAAGCCGACCGGATTGCCGAGAAGATCATGCTTACGGCCATTCAGCGCATATCCTTCGAGCAGGCTACTGAAAGTGCTCTTTCGGTGGTGCATATCCAGAGCGATGAACTCAAGGGACGCATCATCGGACGCGAAGGACGCAACATCAAGGCCTTCGAGAATGCCACCGGAGTAGACATTATTGTCGATGATACGCCGGAAGTGGTAATTCTGTCCTGTTTCGATCCACTGCGCCGGGAAATGGCCAAACTGACCCTTCAGAAGCTTCTTGTGGATGGCATCATCCATCCGGTGGCAATCGAGAAGGCATACCAGGATGCCCGCAAAGAGATTGAAGATGTCATCATGACTTCCGGAGAAGAGGCCATCTCTTCGCTCCAGATTCCCGATATGCCTGCTGAAATCGTAGGCCTCATCGGAAAGATGCGCTTCCATACTGTTTATGGTCAGAATCTTCTTCAGCACAGCCGCGAAGTGGCTATGCTCTCCGGACTGATGGCTGCCGAACTCAAGCTCGACGCCCGGCAGGCAAAGCGTGCCGGTCTCCTGCATGACATCGGTCTTGTGCTTCCCGAAACCGAAATGCCTCATGCGCTTGCCGGAATGGAGTTCCTCAGGAAATTCAACATGTCGCCGGTGGTGCTCAACGCCATAGCTGCCCATCACGGCGAGATCGAAAAAGAGTCGCCCATTTCCGACCTGGTCGATGCGGCCAACGTCATTTCATTGTCGAGACCGGGTGCCCGCGGCGCTGTGACGGCTGAAGGTAATGTAAAGAGGCTTGAAAGCCTCGAAGAGATCGCCAAGGGATTCCCCGGCGTGATCAAGACCTATGCCCTGCAGGCAGGTCGCGAGATCAGGGTGATTGTCGAAGGGGACAACGTCAGCGATTCCCAGGCTGATGTGCTTGCCCATGATATTGCCGGCAAGATCGAGTCTGAAGCGCAATATCCTGGTCAGATCAAGGTGACCATTCTACGCGAAAAGCGTTCGGTAGCTTTTGCGAAGTAGAAGAGATCACTCTGATCGTACTGATCACCAGAACAAAAAAGAGGCTGTGCAGCCTCTTT
>Ga0233422_10000351_pt1 | contig 23761 bp, 39 predicted proteins | sample Watercolumn_Mata_2_FD_182724 | JGI IMG/M metagenome (GOLD analysis project Ga0233422, IMG submission 182724) | Freshwater microbial communities from Lake Matano, South Sulawesi, Indonesia - Watercolumn_Matano_2014_110_MG | ecosystem: Environmental > Aquatic > Freshwater > Lake | place...
ATGGAAGCCTCGCACTACGAAGAAGTCCCGCGCAACATTCAAGAACAAATTGTGGCGAAGGTGGGAGTAGTTCGCCAAACATAGTTTTAAACATGCTGTTTACACCTGAACACGATTTGAAATTACCAAACTTAGTTCTTACAAAAGTGGAACCCATTGATTCTGGTGGCGGCGCTTCTCGTAAGTGGGAAGCAGCACTTGGAACGAGGGGTGTCTTTGTTAAATCACGAAGTACCAAAGAAGACGCAGAACCACTTCTTAAAAGCGCGGAAATCCTATTCAAATTACAAGAGGCAGATCCTTCAAAATTTGTTTTATTACCTAGAGTATTGGGAACAGCTAAAGTTAGTACGGAAACTGGCACCCTTTTGCCGGCAGTGGTTATGGAGAAAATTGTGGAGGAAACTTTGGAACAAACAACAACGAGTTTTACTCGTGAAAAAAAATTTTCTTTCGTACAAGAAGTTGTAGCGGCGAAGGATCTTCCACAAACAGAAGAAACAGCAAAAATTATTCTTGATATTCTTAAAGAATTAGCACAACTTGATAGAGTATTTGCCCGCGCTGGTTATTTTTTAACAGACACTAAAGGAAGCGTTTACCTTGATAATCAGCACCATGTTGCAAAAATATTGGATATTGATTACATAAAACCCCTTAGACAAGGAGGATTGAATGTCAGTAGAGAATTTATTTTCATGTTTCTTCAGGGCAAAGATCCCCCAAAAGATGAAGCAGAGATAAGAAAAATGGGTCTACAACCGAATTTAGAAAAACTTATGATACTTAAGGTTTTGTCTCTTGAACCGAACAACGAGGCTTTTATTGACGCAGTGCTTGGCTCGGAGTCCGTTTAGCCTCGCAGACGATCAGAGCGTTCCTGCAAGGCGGGTTTTGACAAAAATTTCTCTTTCTTCTTCGTGATATAATATTTTTATGACTAAAGTAAATGTTCCGGTTAGCAAAATGGGGAAGTTTGAGGGGAAGTGGGTTGTGGTTGACCCGAAGAAGAACGCCGTTATTGCTTATGCCAACAGTTTGAAAGAAATTTCTCCTCTAGTAACCAGACCGGCCAGTGATAAGAGGGTTTCTGGTACGGTTCCATATTCCTTCTTAGTTCCCAGAAGAGACGAAGGCCCTTATGTTTTATTCTTACTATAAAAATCTTCAAGGACAATATTTTCCCGTGATTCCCTTGACGGTTTTAAACGAAAAGTTGCAAAAATTTGATTTAACAGCATTAATTGATTCGGGGGCTACCATTTCAGTTTTTAATGTTGATTTAGCAGAACAATTAAATCTTAAAATTGAGCAAGGGAAAGAGATTTTTCTTGGTGGAGTGGGTGGCAGGATTAAGGGTTACATCCACGAACTAAAAACAGAAGTGAGTGGAAAGACCTTTAAATTACCAGTGGTCTTTTCCCGTGAGTACAAAGTTTCCTTTAATCTTTTAGGTCGAGACGCTTTCTTCCCTAATTTTAGAATAACTTTTGACGAAAAAGTAAAAACAGTAGAGCTTGTCTAAAAATCCCTGTATTGACATACCAGACTATAGTAGAGTATAATTTATTAGGATACTAGACTATAGTCGAGTATATGGATAAATACACGCTCGAAAAGGTAATAAATTTTTGGAAACGGGTGGCTTTAAAGGGGCCAATCTTTCCTCGGGAATTAGCCCAAAAAGTTGGTTTTGATAACAAGGAAGTCATTGATTTAACTGGTGTGCGCCGGAGCGGGAAATCTTTTCTCTTAAGGCTTCTAATTGCTAAAGTGAAAAAAGACTGGTTGTATGTGAATTTTGAAGATCCTCTTTTTTTGGGTAACAATGGGCCTTTGATTATTGAGGATTTAATAAATGCTTATAAAGACATGGAAGGGGCTTTCCCAAAATATCTATTTTTTGATGAAATCCAGAACATTTCCCAGTGGGAAGCCACAATTCGCAAATACCGTGACGCCGAAAACTGCAAAATTTTTATTACCGGTTCTTCCTCGAAATTATTAGGAGGCGAACTGGCCACTCGTCTTACCGGCAGACATCTTTCCTACGAAGTTTTCCCCCTATCCTTTAAAGAATATTTAGATTTTAAGGGAGTTTCTGTTAAAAACAAAACAGACCTCGCCCTTAAAGACGGGGTACTTTTGAGAAATTTTCGGGAATATTTGCAAAACGGTGGTTTCCCAGAAGCTGTGGTTACCTCTAAACCGGAGATTTTAAAACAATATTATCTAGATATCCTAAACAAAGATGTTTTGGCTAGGTACGAAATTCGGGATAGGGCGGCTTTAGAACAAATGGGGGCGTTTTTAATTTCTTCTTCAGCAAAAACAGTCTCTCTGCTTTCGTTGCAAAAACAATATCAGCTGACCTACGAATCAGTTACTAGTTATCTTGCCATGTTCAAAGAGTGTTTTTTGCTTTTTGAATTACCGCAGTTTTCTTATTCCTTAAGAACTTCACAAAAATCTTTAAAGAAGATTTACTGTGTGGACACAGGGTTAGCCAACGCCACTTCCACAAAATTTTCTCAAGACTTAGGAAGAATGCTAGAAACGGCTGTTTATTTGCATTTACGAAGGGCCGGAAAAGATCTTTATTATTTTCGAGGAGACAATGATATTGAAGTAGATTTTATTATTAAAGACCGCGAACAAGTGGTGGAAGCGGTCCAAGTTTGTTGGGATATAAGTGATAAAAAGACTTTAGGTAGAGAACTGCGGGGGCTTACCGCCGCCAAAGAGCTGGGTTTTAAGAAGGCTACTATTTTAACTTTTGAAACCAAGGGGGAAAGAACAGTGGGGGGTTTGAAAGTAGACATCCAGCCTGTCTGGCGGTGGATGCTGGAAGGTTAATTTTCCCCCTTGCAAAGGGATTTTTAGTTTTTGTATAATCAAAAATACTTATGGCAGATCAAGCAAAATTTACCAGAAATAAGCCCCATGTCAACATTGGGACAATTGGGCATGTGGATCATGGTAAAACTACTTTGACTTCAGCTATCACTACAGTTTTAGCTAAAAAAGGTTTTGCTAAAGCTTTGGCTTACGACCAAATTGACAATGCCCCGGAAGAAAAAGCCCGCGGCGTCACCATCAATATTACCCACGTAGAATACGAAACCGAAAAACGCCACTATGCCCACATTGATATGCCCGGGCACGCGGATTACATCAAAAACATGATTACCGGCGCGGCCCAAGTTGATGGCGCCATCCTTGTAGTTTCTGCTGCCGATGGCCCCATGGCCCAAACGCGCGAACACTTACTTTTAGCTAAACAAGTTAATGTCCCGGCGATCGTAGTTTTCTTAAACAAAGTGGACATGGTGTCTGATCCGGAACTTTTGGATTTGGTCGAAGTAGAAGTTCGGGAATTATTAACTAAATACTGTTTTGACGGGGACAAAGCGCCAATTATCCGTGGTTCAGCCTTAAAAGCTTTAGAAGGTGATGCCGAACAGGAAAAAAATATTGTGGCGCTCATGGACGCAGTTGACAGTTACATTCCTACTCCTACTCGCGAGCTGGATAAGCCGTTCTTGATGCCAGTTGAAGATGTTTTCTCGATCAAAGGTCGCGGGACCGTGGTGACAGGCAGAATTGAAAGAGGGGTCGTTAAAGTCAACGAAGAAATGGAAATCATTGGCCTTAAAGCCACTCAAAAAACGGTGGTTACGGGAGTGGAGATGTTTAGAAAACAACTGGACGAAGGTCAAGCCGGAGACAATGTTGGGTTACTGCTTCGAGGTGTAGAAAAAGATCAAGTGGAGCGCGGGCAAGTGATCGCCAAACCGGGTTCGGTTACCCCCCACACGGAATTTGAAGCTCAAGTTTACATTTTGGCCAAAGAAGAAGGTGGCCGGCACACGCCGTTTTTCTCTGGGTACAGACCGCAATTTTATATTAGGACTACGGATGTGACGGGGGAAACCACTTTGCAAGAAGGGGTAGAAATGGTTATGCCCGGAGACAACGCCAAAATGAAAATAAAATTAATTCAACCCGTGGCCATGGAAGACGGGATGCGGTTTGCCATTCGTGAAGGTGGGAAAACCGTGGGGTCGGGGGTAGTGACAAAAATTATTGCCTGAGTTTAATTTCTAATTACTAATTTCTAATTTCTAAACAAATCCCAACGCCCAATTTTTGGGAATTGGTGCTTATTTAGTAATTAGGTTAATTAAAAATTAGAAATTTTTTGTTCTTTGAAAGGATTTTATGCCAAAAGGAAGAATAAGAGTTAGATTAAAAGCTTACGATGGTAGGGTTCTTGACTCTACTTGTCAGCTGATTTTGGACGCGGCCATTAGAACGGGCGCGAAAATTGTTGGTCCTATCCCGCTTCCCACGGAGACCGCCCACATTACCGTCGGCCAATCTCCCTTTACAGACAAAGATTCCCAAGAACACTTTTGGATGAAAACCCACAAACGGTTAATTGACATTATTGAACCTACGGACAAAACTATTGATTCGCTCATGCATCTCGAGCTCCCGGCTGGAGTGGACATTGAGATAAAGACGTAGTATAATTAAAAAAGATGTTAGTAGGCCCTAAACTCATCCCACTACGCCAACAAGTTGGCTACGCGGGACAGGCTAACTGATAATTGGATGTAGGGTGACTTTGAAAGTCCCGTACACGGGGCTTTTTTGATGGCTGGTTAATAAACGCTCGCGGGCATACACCCGCCTGCTGGCAGGCAGGCGAAGCGCGTGACGCGAACTAAAGCGAAGGAGGATATGTTTTATGGACACGTTTTTAGGTTACAAAGTAAAACAGGATCAGGATTATAATGAGGCCGGCTTTCGCGTGCCGGTGACTTTTATTCGGGGAAAACTTGCCTCGCCGGCAGGCGGGTTAGACCAATCAGTCAAATTAGACCATTTTGCCCCCGGGGACAAAGTTAAAGTAACTGGTACTTCTAAAGGCAAAGGGTTTGCGGGAGTAGTTAAACGCCACGGCTTTAAAGGTGGCCCTAAAACCCACGGGCAGTCAGATCGGGAGCGCGCTCCGGGAGCTATTGGCTCGACCACCACGCCGGGCCGGGTTTACCGCGGCAAAAGAATGGCCGGCCACATGGGCAATGTTAAGCGGACAGTTTTAGGACTGTCTATTTTTGCGGTCAAACCGGAAGAAAATTTATTGGTTGTTAAGGGGTTAATTCCCGGAAATAGAAATGGATTAGTTAAAGTTATTAAGTATTAAATGTCAAAATTACTTGCTCAAGCAGTCAGGGTTCATTTAGCCAATCAGCGCCAGGGGACGCAGAGCGTGTTAACCCGGGCCGAGGTTAACCGGACGCGCAAAAAATTATACAAACAAAAGGGCACCGGCGGGGCGCGCCACGGGGATAAAAAAGCCCCTATTTTTGTGGGTGGTGGCGTGTCTTTTGCCCCAAAACCGCGTGACTACTCTTTAAAATTGCCCAAGCAAATGAGACAAAAAGCCCTGCAGTTAGCCTTAAAAACAAAAAAGTCTGAAAAAATTATTCTTACTAAAATTGACGGCAAAACCAAAACTTTAGCCAAACTTTTGGATTTAGCCAAACCAACACTTCTGATTACCAAAGAATACAATCAAAAAGTCTGGCAGGCCGGCCGCAACCTCAAAAACCTCACCATCCTTCCCAAAAATCAACTCAACGCTTATGAAGTTTTAAAAGCTCACAAAATTTATGAGGAGTAATATTTTAATTAGACCTATTATTTCCGAAAAATCCATGGCGGCGGCGGCCGCCGGCCATTTTACTTTTGAGGTGGCCGTTACGGCTAACAAAGATATGATTGCCGCCGAAGTGGCCAAAACTTTTAAAGTTACTCCTGTATCTATCCAAACCATTACTATTCCCGGAAAAATCAAAAAAAACCACAGAAACGGCAAACAAATTGTGGAGCAAAAATGGAAAAAAGCCGTGATTACTTTACCCAAAGGCCAAAAAATTGACCTGTTTGATGTGACGGAAACCCCAGTTTCCGGTCATCCTGAGCGAGCCAATGAAATTGGCGAGTCGAAGGATCGACCAAAAGAAAAGAAAGATATTAAAAGTGACGTTAGCAAAGAAGTAAAAAAAATAAATGTGAAAGGAGCTAAAAGAGATGCTTAAAAAATTTCGTGGCACCATGTACCGGCGGTTTATGAGCGGGCTAGATAATAGCCAGTTGTCAAAAAACCGGCCGGAAAAAAGTCTGACCCATATTTTGCCCAAAAATTCCGGGCGGGATGCAGGCGGTCAGGTTTCGGCCCGCCACCACGGCGGTCGGGAAAAAAGATATTACCGGATTATTGATTTTAAACGGGACAAATTAGACGTGGTGGGCAAAGTAGTTTCTATTGAATATGATCCCAACCGAACGGCGAATTTGGCTTTAATTCACTATACTGATGGGGAAAAAAGATATATTTTGCACCCCGAAGGACTAAAAGTGGGAGAGACAATTTTGGCTGGTAGGGAGGCTGAAGCTAAACTGGGCAACGCCCTACCCCTGGTCAAAATGCCTATTGGGACCGTAATTCACAATATTGAGCTGACTGCCGGCCGGGGCGGGCAAATTGTTCGCGGAGCCGGAACCAGCGCCATTTTGTTGGCAAAAGAAGGTATTCATGTTACCATTAAGCTCCCATCAGGTGAAACTCGGTTGGTAAATAAAGATAATTTTGCCACCGTGGGGGCTTTGGGTAACGCGGACTGGAAAAATGTAGTCATTGGCAAAGCAGGGAGGGCAAGGCACTTAGGGCACCGCCCAGAAGTGCGTGGCACAGCCCAAAATCCAAGAACTCACCCGCACGGTGGGGGCGAGGGGCGTAGCGGAGAGGGTTTAAAACAAGCCAAAACCCCATGGGGCAAACCCGCCCGCGGGTTTAAAACTCGCAAAAAAGACAAGTGGAGTAATAAATATATTTTAAATCATGGCTAGATCATCTAAAAAAGGACCATTTGTAGATCCAAAGCTTTTGGCAAAAGTTGTTTTGGCCAAAAACACCGGGGATAAAACTCCGGTTAAAACTTGGAAACGCAGCTGCCAAATCCCGCCGGATTTTGTGGGGGTAACGATTGCTGTGCACAACGGCCGAATCCATATTCCCGTGTTTATTACCGAAAGCATGGTGGGTCACAGATTAGGAGAGTTTGCGCCAACGAGAACTTTTAGAGGTCACGGTAAAATTGTCGCCAGAGTGTTAACCAAAACATAGTTTTTCGTCATCCTGGAGGGAACGAAGTGACCGATAGGATCTTTTCAAAAAAGATTCTCTCGCTTCGCTCCAGAATGACACAAATTTATTTATGGAAATAAAAGCGTCATCAAAAAATGTCAGAGTTACCCCGCGCAAAGTGCGGTTGGTGGCCGAAATGTTAAAAGGGTTAAAAGCCAGTGAGGCGTTGGCGCGGTTGGAATTTGTCACTAAGTCCGCGGCTAAACCTTTAGCGCAAGTTATAAAGTCCGCGTTAGCTAATGGTAAGAATCCGCCAGCTGGCGGACAGGCGCCGGAATTAACCATTAAAAATATTTTAGTTGATGAAGGGTTAAAAATGAAAAGACGGGATACCAGCCATGGGGCACGGTATGGGGGAGGAGTAAAGATAAAAAGGACAAGTCATGTGACGGTTATATTAACAGAAATTACTAAATCCTAATTTCTAATTTCTAAAAAAGCACCAATGACCAAAGTTTAATTTTTAGAAATTGGGATTTGAGATTTGTTTAGAAATTAGTAATTAGAAATTAGAAATTTTAATTATGGGCAACAAGATTCATCCGATCGGTTTTAGATTAGGTCCAGTTTATACCTGGACCTCGCGGTGGTTTGCCGCCAAAGGTCGGTACGCCGACCTGCTTTTAGAAGACGCCAAGTTGCGAAAAAATTTGATGGCCAAATTGCGTCCCGCCGGGGTAGCCAGAATTGAAATTGAACGGTCTATTAACCGGTTAAATTTAACCTTATTTGTTTCTCGCCCGGGGGTGGTCATTGGCCGTGGGGGCACGGGGCTAGAAGATTTGAAAAAATATATTGTCAAAGATTTATTAAAGATTAATGAGAAGGACAAATCTGCAGCCAAGGTAGAAATTAAAGTGGAGCCGGTTAAAGAGCCAAATTTAGACGCGTATTTAGTAGCCGTCAATGTTGCCGAACAACTGATTAAAAGATTGCCGGCTAAAAGAGTTTTAAAACAGGCGGCCGAAAAAGTCATGACCGCTGGGGCCAAAGGGGTGCGCATTCGTTTAGGAGGAAGAATTAACGGGGCAGAAATTGCCCGGGTAGAAAAAATTCAAGACGGAGTTTTACCTTTTAGTACTATTAAAGAAAATTTGGATTTTGCGGTCTTTCCAGCCAGAACTCGATCAGGTTATGTAGGCGTTAAAGTTTGGATTTGTAAAAATTAATATGCCATTACTTGCACCAAGACGAGAAAAATATAGGATGGGATTTCGCGGCCAGATGGCAGGCAATGCCAATCGGGGAAATTCTTTGGCCTTTGGTGAATTTGGTTTGCAAGCGCAAACGCGCGGGTGGGTGAGCGCGGCCCAACTAGAATCTGCCCGCAAAGCCCTGACTCATTTTACGGCTAAAGGTGGCCGGGTGTGGATGCGCGTTTTTCCGGCTAAACCTATTAGCAAACAGCCGCTAGATCACCGTTTGGGTGGAGGAAAAGGGGAGTTATTTAAACATGTGGTCACGGTTCGGCCGGGGTTAGTTTTGTTTGAAATGGGGGGCGTGTCCAAAGACACGGCCCAAGAGGCGATTCGCCGGGCCGGGCACAAATTATCCGTGGAGACAAAATTTATTTGCAAAGAGTAAATTACGAATAAGTTACAAATGAAAATATACAAATATTAACAAATAAGATGAAAAAGAAAGATTTAAATGATTTACGGGTAAAAACTGGAGCCGAAATGGATTCTTTGATTTCCAAATTGCGAGGAGAAATTACTAAAGCGCGGCTGGATTTAGTGACGCGCAAGACAAAAAATGTTAATGTGGTTAAAAACTTACGCAAAAACTTGGCGCAAATGTTAACTATTCGTCAGGAACTTAAATAAATATAAGTATGCAAACTTTTACAGGTATTGTTACTAGTTCTAAAACTCCACAAACGGTGCGGGTAGAGGTCAACTATATTTACAAACATCCTAAGTATAAAAAAACTTTGATCCGAAAAACCGGATTACTGGTTCACAATGAATTACCAGAAATAAAAGTGGGGGACCGGGTTGAGATTGTGAAGTCTAGACCATATAGCAGGCTGAAGCATTTTAAAGTTACAAGGATAGTTAAATAATTTTTAATTTAAAATTCGTTTATGATCCAACGAAGAACTATGTTAAAACCAGCGGACAATACCGGCGCCCACGTTTTGCGGGTGATCCATTTATACGGTGGGTCCAAAAGAAACCTGTCTAATCTTGGAGATATTGTCCGGTGCGTGGTGGTGGGGGCAGACCCCAATGGGATGGTTAAAGACTCACAAATGGTTTTTGTGGTTGTGGCCCGGGTGCACAAGGAATACAAAAGAAAAGACGGCAGTTACATTCGCTTTGATGACAACGCGGGAATTGTCATAAATTCTCGGGAAAATCTAGACCCGATCGGCACCAGAGTTTTTGGACCGGTGGCGCGGGAATTAAAAGATAAAGGATTTGCCAAAATTGTTAGCATGGCATCAGAGGTTCTCTAATATGAAACTTAAAAAAGGCGATAAAGTCAAAATCATGGTGGGCAAAGATCGGGGTAAAGAGGGGGCAGTGGAAAAAGTCTTTGAAGACCGTGTGGCCATTGCCGGAATTAATGTTTACAAACGTCACCAAAAAGGTCGAGGTGAAGGCCAAAAAGGACAAATTATAGATATTGTCCGGCCGTTGCCCGCGGCCAACGTGGCCTTGGTTTGTCCTAAATGCAAACAGGTTACACGGGTTGGATATAGACTAACTAGTAAGGAGAAAGTTCGAGTTTGCCGTAAATGTGAGCAAGAGCTTTAAAATTTCTAATTACCAATTTCTAATTTCTAAAAAATGACAAAAATAAAAAATATCATGGCACAACCTAGATTAGTTAAAGTTGTTCTTAATGTGGGGGTTAAAGAAGCCCTGACGGATAAAAAAGCCTTGGATGAAGCGTGTGAACAACTGGCCATTATTTCCGGCCAAAAGGCGGCCGTGCGCGTAGCCAAAAAATCCATCGCCGCTTTTAAATTGCGCGAAGGCCAAGCCGTGGGGGCGATGGTGACACTGCGAGGCAAAAGGATGCGGGATTTTTTACAAAAATTGGTGGCCATCGTTTTACCCCGAGTGCGGGATTTCCACGGGATTCCCGTAACTGGTTTTGACGGGCATGGCAATTACACTTTAGGAATTAAAGAACAAATAGTTTTCCCCGAGATTGATTACGGCAAAGTTGCTAAAATCCGAGGATTAGAAATTGCGATTGTCACCACCGCTAAAAATAATGATGAAGGTTTAGAGTTACTTAAAAGTTTAGGAATGCCATTTACGAAGAATTAAGTAGTTAGTAGTAAGTAGTAAGCAAAAACGCTTAATTCTTACTACTTAATTCTTAATTCTAAATTTTAGAATATGGCCAAGATTTCGGATATAGTCAAATTTACTAAAAAAAAGCAGAAGTTTGCCGTTAGGTTTCGTAACCGTTGTAAATTATGTGGCAGATCGCGGGGTTATTTAGGCCGGTTTGGTTTTTGCCGCTTGTGCTTTAGAGAGCTGGCGCACAAGGGTGAACTACCCGGGGTTGTTAGAGCATCATGGTAATTTCTGCGTCGCTAGCAACAGACCCAGTTTCAGACATGATCGCGCGGGTGCGCAACGGTTACTTGGCCAAAAATGCTCAAGTGATATTGCCGTGGTCAAAACTCAAAGAAAATTTAGCTAAAGTTTTAGAGACCAATAAATATTTAACTAAAGTAATGGTAAAAGACAAGGACTTAATTTTAGAATTAAAGTATGAGGGTAAGGTTCCGGCTGTCACTAATATTAAAAGGATCAGTAAGCCATCTTTGCGCGTTTATGTTCCGAGTGATAAACTACCCATCGTCTTGGGGGGTATGGGAATTGCCGTTATCTCAACGCCTAAAGGACTAATGACAAACAAAGAAGCGAGAAAACAAAAATTGGGGGGAGAAGTGCTTTGTGAAGTATGGTAAGAAATAACGAATAATTACGAATGGGAATATACAAATATTTTACAAATAAATTTGAAGGTATTTGTATATTTTAATTTGTGGTTTATTTGTAGAATATTTGCAATATGAGTAGAATTGGAAAAAAACCAGTAAAAATTCCCGAGGGAGTAACGGTCAAAGTTGACCGTCAAACTGTCGTGGCCACCGGTCCTAAAGGAGAGCAGTCTTTAAACTTTCGGCCGGAAATAAAAATTGTCCAAGAGGGGAGTTCTTTAAATATTGAAAGAGTAGAGGAATCCCCAAAAGCTAAAGCCCTGCACGGTTTGACCCGCAGTTTAGTAGAAAATTTAGTTATGGGGGTAGATAAAGGCTGGAATAAAGGGTTGGAATTGGTGGGAGTAGGGTATAGGGCCGAAGTTGCCAACGGGGCTTTAATTTTAAATGTGGGGCTTTCGCACCAGGTAAAATATCCGGCCCCAGCAGGAATTATTTTTGAAGTTTTGGAAAACACCAAAATTAATATTAAAGGCGTTGACAAACAATTGGTGGGGGAGACAGCAGCCCAAATTAGACGAATTAGGCCGCCAGAACCGTACAAAGGCAAAGGGATTAGATATATTGGCGAAGTGGTCCGGCGCAAGGCGGGTAAAGCCGCTAAGGCTGCGGGAGCGCCCGGAGCCAAGTAAGTTAAGAATTAAGAAGTAAGAAGTAAGAATTATGGATACCAAAAAACCAAAAATTGTTGTCTTTAAGTCAAATAAGTACCTGTATGCGCAATTAGTTACAAACGGGAAAACTGTGGCGTCAGTAAACAAAGTTATAGATGTAGTTAGCGCGGGTAAAGAAATGGGGGAGAAGATTTTAAAATTAAAAATCTCTGAAATTATTTTTGACCGCCATGGCAACCGGTATCATGGCAAAATTAAACAATTTGCAGATGCAGTAAGGGAAGCGGGGGTTAAATTTTAATTTAAATATGTCTAATTTGACTAATTCAACCAATTTGTCCAATCGTCCCCCCAAAGAATTTGAGGAAAAAGTAGTTCAGGTCAACCGGGTGTCTAAAAAAACCCAGGGGGGCAATAAGATTGGTTTTAGTGTTTTGGTGGTGGTGGGAGACAAAAAGGGGCGAGTGGGGGTGGGGCTAGGTCAGGGACCGGAAGTCCAGTCGTCTGTCAGAAAAGCCGTGGCCTACGCCACCAAACATTTTATCACCGTGCCTATGAAGGGGACCACAATCCCCCATCAAGTAATGGTCAAATTTGGAGCCGCCCAAGTGTTGTTAAAACCGGCTCCAGCCGGGTCGGGGGTTATTGCCGGCGGGGCGGTGCGCGCGGTGGTAGAAGCGGCGGGCATAAAAGATATCAGCAGCAAAGTTTTAGGAACCAACAATCAGGCTAACAATGTTTATGCGACCATGGAGGCCCTAAAGAGACTAAAAAGTTCTAGTGGTTAGGTTCTAGTGACTAGAACCTAGAACCTAATCACTTTATTTTATGACTAATTTGTCCAATTTACCAAAAATAGTCAAACACCCGGCCAAGCGCTTAGGCCGTGGTCACGGGTCGGGGAAAGTTAAAACTGCCGGCCGGGGGACCAAGGGCCAAAAAGCGCGAGAAAAGATCAAATTGTCTTTTGCTGGTTCGTCCTTGCAGGCCTCGTGGTTAAAACGGTTGCCTTTAATTCGCGGCAAGGGAAAAAATAAATCTCATAATTCTCACCGGCCGTTTATTGTTAATGTTAAGTACCTGAACGCCCTAAAACCCCAGACAGAGGTGACTCTAGAAAGTTTGAAAAAAGCCGGCATTATTGACGAGGGCATAAATAAGGTTAAAATCCTGGGCGACGGCGAGCTTAAAGTAACCTTGACCGTCAAACTTCCTTGTTCCCAAAGGGCGAAAAAGAAAATTGCCAAGGCCGGTGGTTCAGTTTCTTGAAACATCTTGCAATATCTTGCAATATCTTGAAAGATCTAGTAATCTAGTTTGGTGATCATTCCTCCCAAATTTGAGCTGACAAAAGAAATTGCCTTGTTATTAGGGCAATTAGAAGCCAATAGAATTATTATTGATTCGCTACCAATTCCTCCTGCCATTGAAAGAAACTTTCGCCGCGCGTCAATTTTAGGCAGTTCCCTCTTTTCCGCGCGTATTGAAGGCAACACCCTTTTAGAGTCAGACGTCTCTGATTTTCGGGATTTAACCAGCAAAGAAAAAAACAAAATTGAGGTGGCCAATTTAGTGCGGGCGCATGAATACCTTTTGGAGCACTACAAAAATCCAGAATTAATTTCTAAGAAAGAAATCCTCTACTGGCACCAAATGGCCATGGAAAATATTTTAGCGGGGGAATATTTAGGGGTTTTTAGAACCAGTCATGAAGGAGTTTTTGACAGTGTTGGTAACTTAATTTATCACGCTCCCCCGCCGGCGCAAGTAAGTAGTTTGATTGACCAATTATTGTTTTATGCCAACCAAAAAGATTCCGAAAGTCCGCTGGTGCGAGCCATTCTTTCTCATTTAATTTTTGAAAAAATCCATCCGTTTGTTGATGGTAGCGGCCGGGTTGGAAGGCTATTGCAATCTGCTATTTTGGCTAATTCTGGCTACGCCATGAAAGGGTTGGTAATGGTAGAAAAAGAGATTGACGCTCAAAAACAGCACTATTACCGAGCCATTGAAAAAAGTGACGCGACCCAATTTTTACAGTTAATGCTGGAATTATTAGTGGCGGCATCAGAAAAAGCCAAAGATAAAATTTTAGGGGCGCAAAAGTATAAAAAAGAAGATTTATTAGCCCCTCGAAGGCGAGAGATTCTAGAAATTATCCGTGATCACCAGACAGCGTCTTTTGATTTTCTTCAAAGAAGATTTTTACAAGTTGGGCCACGACTGCTTGCCTATGACCTAAAATATCTCATGGATAACGGCTACATTAACAAAATTGGCAAAACCCGCGGGGTTTTATATTCGCCTAAATTCTAGTTGTGTGCCACAAACAAGCGATCGCTTAACTTTGGCACACAAAAATTGCTTAAAAAAGATGGCGGCTTCTGTGCTAAAATCAAACAATTGAAGAATGAACAAGCTTTTAGAAACTTTTAAGCGCGCGTGGAATACACCAGAATTGCGGCGGAAAATTTTATTTACCGCCGGGATTTTTTTGGTTTTTCGGTTTTTTGCTCATATTCCCGTGCCGGGAACGGACACAGTAGCCTTAAAAAATTTATTTGCCAGCAATCAATTTTTAGGCCTTTTGGATATTTTTTCCGGCGGCACTTTAGCCAATTTTTCCGTGATGGCTTTAGGCCTTAATCCTTATATTAACGCCACCATTATTTTGCAACTTTTACAAATGGTTTTTCCCTCTTTAGAGCAGCTGGCCAAAGAAGGCGAATCTGGCCGAACCAAAATCAATCAGTACGCTCGGATGATTACCGTTCCCCTGGCCGCCGCGCAAGCTTTGGGAACTTATGCGTTACTTAAAAATCAACAAATAATTGGCGCGCTTGATCATTTGACACTAGCAAGTTTGATCTTGACTTTAACCGCTGGCACTTTGTTGTTAATGTGGTTGGGCGAGCTTATTACCCAGTACGGCATTGGTAACGGGATTTCTATGCTCATTTTTGGCGGGATTGTGGGCCGGTTTCCGGTTTTGATCGGTCAAACAATTTCCGTCGTTACCGAAGACCAAATTCTTAATTTAATAATCTTTGGTGGAATTGCTTTGGCGGTGGTGGCGGGAATTGTCATTGTTAACGAAGCCACACGCCAAATTCCTATCGTTTACGCCCGAAGGGTACGAGGCAACAAAATGTACGGCGGGCAGTCAACATACTTGCCCTTGCGGGTCAATCAAGCCGGGGTTATTCCTATTATTTTTGCTGTTTCCTTAGTCTTAATCCCCTCTTTATTGGGTCAGTATTTGGGTCAAGTCCCCAATCCCAGCATTGCTCAACTTGCCAACGCTCTTTCTTCGGCTTTTAATCCCAACGGCGTTTTATACAATGTAGTCTATTTTATTTTGGTCATTGGTTTTACCTATTTTTATACCGCCATTATTTTTAATCCCCAAAAAATCTCTGACGAGATCCAAAAATACGGCGGGTTTATTCCTGGCATTCGCCCGGGCACTCCTACCGCAAATTACTTAAACTACATTTTGACGCGCATTACTCTTGCCGGGGCGGTGTTTCTGGGCCTTGTGGCTGTTCTCCCCTCTTTAGTTCAAGGCGTTAGCAATGTGGCCACTTTAACCATCGGCGGCACCGGCGTTTTGATTGTGGTCTCTGTCGTTCTCGAAACCGCCCGCCAATTTGAAACCCTGTTAGTTAGCAGAAGTTACGAAAAGTATTTTTAAGATAAGGGTATGGATTACGTTGATGTTGTCAATGAAAATGATGAAATCGTTGCCAAGGCTACCAAGGAAGAAGCGCATAAACAAGGTTTGTTGCACCGCACCGTCGTTGCCTTGGTTATTGGTACGGACCAGAGGTGGACATTAATTAGACAATCTTCTGATCGGCAAGACGCGGGGAAATTTGCTTGCCCGATTGGCGGGCATGTTGAGGCGGGGGAAACTGAAGAACAAGCTTTGCGGCGAGAGGCCAATGAAGAATACGGCTTAACGGCAGACTTTGAACATCGATTGGTAGGAAAGGCAGTTTTTTATAGGGAAGTTTTAAGTAGAAAGGAAAACCATTATTATATTTTTTACGAGATTTACACCGATCAAGAGCCGGTTTTAAATGAAGAATCTGTGAGTTTTAAGAAATTTTCTAAGGAGGATTTAAGGGCAAAATTAATTGGGAACCCCGACCAAATTGGTGATGGTCTGAAATTTGTCTTGAAGACGTTTTATAAAAATTTATTTTGATATGAGAGTTTTAATTTATGGGCCGCAAGGCAGTGGTAAAAGTACTCAAGCGCAACTCTTAGCGGAAAAATTAAAAGTGCCGGTAATTTGCGCGGGGCAGATCAGCAGGGAGTTATCCGCCCAAGACAATGAAGAGGGTCACTGGGTAAAAAGTTTGGTAGATAAAGGAGAACCAACCCCGCAAGAAATTATTGTTCGGAAAATAAACAAAAAATTTGACGACCCCAGTTGCCAAGAAGGATTTATCATGGACGGTTACCCGCGCTACGCCCAGCAAATTGAATCTTTGGTGGCCGCAGGGGTTGAAAGAGGTTGGGAAGTTGACAAGGTGGTTGTGATTAATTTACCCGAAGAAATTGGCCAAAAGAGAATTTTATCTAGAGCAAAATTAGAAGGCAGAACTGATGATACGCCGGAAAGTATTAGGCGAAGGCTAGAGTTATATCACCAACAAACAGAACCCATTATTGATTACTTTAAAAAATTAGGGAAAGTGGTAGAGGTTGACGGGAGCGGAACAATCGAAGAAGTGTTTAGTTTGATTGATAAAAATCTTTCATGATTCCCCTTAAAACCTCCCAAGAAATTGAAATTATGGCCGCTGGCGGGGCAATTTTGGCCAGGGTTATAAAAAGCGTTTTGGAAAAAGCAGAAGCGGGAGTTACCACTTTAGAACTGGACACTTACGCCGAAAAATTAATTCGCGAAAGTGGAGCAACTCCCTCGTTTAAAATGGATAAAAAATATTCTTTTGCTACTTGCATGTGCGTCAATGACATGGTAGTTCACGGAGTGCCAAGTGATTATCAATTAAAAAATGGGGATATTTTGGGGGTTGATTGTGGAGTGTTTTATCAAGGATTTCATACGGATGCATCGTGGAGCATTGAAATTCCAAGTTCCAAGCTCCAAATTCCAAATAAATTTCAAAATCCAAATCACAAAAAGTTTTTGGAAACGGGAAAGCGAGCGTTAGAATTGGCCGTGGAAAAATGCGCGCCGGGAAACCATATTGGGGATATTTCTCAAGTGATTGGCGAAGTAGTTACTCAAGCCGGCTATTCTCCGGTTAAACAACTGGTGGGTCACGGAGTGGGTCGCAATCTTCATGAAGATCCGGAAATTCCTTGTTATCTTCGGGGCAGAGTTGAGAACACAGAAGAAATTAAACCAGGAATGGTTTTTGCGGTAGAAGTCATTTACAACCAAGGTAAATCCCCCGTTGTTTATCACAATGATGATGGTTGGACAATTGTCACTCGCGACGGACTCCCCTCGGGTTTATTTGAACATACGGTGGCGGTAACAGAAAACGGGCCAAAAGTGCTTACCTCCATGGTATAATGTTTTTGTGAACAAGTTGATTCCTTTTTCCAAGTTTGCCAAGGTTAAAAACGGATTAAAAAATTTGTCCGCGGTTTCAGTGGTGGTGGATGGAAAAGTAGTCCGATCTTTGAATTAGGACTTGCGCGTTTGGCCAAACCTATATATAATGGAGTCTAGCCTAAGTTGAAAGGGGTTGCTTGGGCGGTCTTTTTTTGTCCATGGGACATTTAGGCACGACTGAATTTGAGGGTCAGGTTTTAGAAAATCTGCCCAATGCCATGTTTAAAATCCAACTCGCCGACGGGCGCATTTTGCTGTGTACCATGTCTGGCAAGATGCGGATGAATCACATCAAAATTTTACCGGGAGACAAAGTCCGGGTAGAAATGACGCCGTATGATGTGGACCGAGGAAGGATCGTGTATAGGATTAAATAAAGCCAATAAAGTCAGTAACCCAGTAACTCAATAAAAACATGAAGGTTCAAGCTAGCGTTAAACCGAGATGTAAAAAATGTCAGATCGTTAAACGAAAAGGGCGGGTGTATGTGGTTTGCGAAAACCCAAAGCATAAGCAACGCCAAGGTTGAGTTGTGCGTTGCTTGCGCACCGAGCGCGTCGCCGTAGCTAGCGTTCGGGGCTAAAACAAAGACAAGGATAACTATGCCAAGAATTGCTGGAATTGATTTAAATAATGACAAACGGGTGGATATAGCCTTAACGCGGTTGTATGGTGTGGGGCGTAAGAACGTTGTTGGCTTGCTCAAAAAAGCAGAGGTAGATGCGGCTAAAAGAGTTAAAGATTTGGTTGACGACGAAGTTAACCGAATTCAAAAAGTCATTGACACCATAAAAGTAGAGGGTGATTTGCGATCAGAAGTCCATGGCAATATTGCCACCCTAAGACAAATAAGCAGCTATCGAGGGATGCGCCACGCCCATAATTTACCCGTTCGCGGGCAACGGACAAAGTCTAATGCCCGGACTAAGCGAGGCAAAAGAGTGACTATTGGAGCAATCAAAAAAGAAATGGCGGAAAAACTGGGGTTAAATACGCCGGCGGCACCAGCCGCGGGAGAAAAAGTAAAAACAGAGACTAAAAGATAGGTTCTAGTGATTAGGTTCTAGGGACTAGGAAATTAAAAAACTAGTCACTAGTCACTAGCCACTAGTTACTAGCAAATGGCAGAAAAGACTGAAAAAATTACTAAGAAACAAATTACTAAAAAAACAACGAAGAATGTGGTGTCTGGTCGTGTTTATGTCTTAGCCACTTTTAACAATACTTTAGTCAATATCACTGATGAAACCGGCAATACTTTATTTTCCGGCAGTTCTGGGGCCGCCGGTTTTAAGGGAGCCAGAAAATCAACCCCTTATGCGGCCACAGCTACAGTAGAAGTAGTTGGTCGCAAGGCGTACGACGCGGGGATGCGATCGGTGGCAGTTTACATCAAAGGCCCGGGAGCGGGTCGCGACGCCGCCTTGCGAGCCCTTAAAACTATTGGTTTTGATATCACCATGATTGCAGATATTACCCCCTTGGCCCACAATGGACCAAGGCCGAAAAAGAAAAGACGTGTTTAATTTGAAATTTACAATTTAAAATTTGAAAACAATTTGAAATGATGTAATTTGAAATTGAAAAATTGAGAAATTGATTAAAAAGTTCAAATTTCAAATTAAAAATTTTCGAGTATGGCAAGATATACTGGACCAAAACATAGGTTAGCCCGTAGAGAGGGCTTAAACTTACTAGAAAAAACTAGCGGGTCGTTGGCCCGAAGACTTAATGTGCCTCCCGGGGTTCACGGACCTAAAGGGACACGGAGTAAAAAATCGGATTACGGTTTGCAACTGCGCGAAAAACAAAAAGCAAAAAAAAGTTATGGTCTGCTGGAAAAACAATTTCGTAAATATTACAAAACTGCCGCCCGAGTAAAAGGTAAGACCGGCGAAGCCCTGTTTCAAAGTTTGGAAAGACGCTTAGATAATGCGGTCTATCGTTTGGGGTTAGTTCCTTCTCGCAATATGGCTCGTCAGTTAGTTTCTCATGGTCATGTTTTAGTTGATGGCAAAATAACTAACATTCCTTCATATTTATTGAAATTAAACGAAGTAGTTTCTCTTTCAGGAAAAGCATTGGAAATGCCGGCGGTTAAAAAAATGCTGGAAAATACGGAGAGCAAAACAGTTGGTTATTTTGAAAAACAGGCGGCGGTGGGGAGATTAGTTAAAATTCCCTCTCGTGATGAAATTCCTACAGAAGTAGATGAACAGTTAATTATTGAGTATTATTCGAGGTAGTGACTAGTGACTAAGTGACTAGTGACTAGAAAATTCGTTTCTAGAACCTAGCAACTAGAACCTAGCAACTAGCAAATAATGATTGATCCAAATTTCAAGGTCAAAGCCGAGGAACAAAATGGTTCCTACCAAAAATTTGTTATAGAACCCCTGGAAACGGGTTACGCCCACACTTTGGGCAATGCCTTACGCCGAGTTTTACTTTCCTCCCTTTCAGGGGCGGCGGTAACCAGTGTTACTATTGACGGAGTAAAACACCAGTTCCAAACTCTTTCTGGATTACAGGAAGATATCGTGGAATTTGTGTTGAATCTTAAAAAACTACGGGTGCGCTTAGCAGACGGCGACCATGCTACCTTGAAATTGGAAGCCGTAGGTCCTGGAGAAGTGACAGCAAAAGACATCGCCGAAAATCAGTCGGTGGAAATTGTCAACAAAGATCTCTATCTAGGTCGGTTGGCAGATAAAAAATCTAAAATTTCCGCCACTATTGAGGTAGAAAAAGGTTGGGGTTATTCTCTAGCTGACGAACGACGAACGGGGGTCGTGGGGTTTATTCCCCTTGACGCTACTTTTACGCCCGTCGTTAGGGTTAACTACGGCCAAGAAGCCACCCGAGTCGGTCGGCAAACTAACCTTGACAGGTTAATTTTAGAAATTTGGACCGATGGGACGATTACTCCCGCGGAAAGCTTAAAACAGGCGGCCAAGATTTTGACCTCCTATTTTATGCAAATCTACGAGCCAAAGGCAGACGTAGAACAGGCAACCGTGGCGGTGACTCCGACGGTTTCTGATGACGTCTTAAAAATGCTCGTGGAAGAGCTGGATTTGCCGACGCGTTTAGAAAACGCACTCAAAAACGGCGGGATTGAAACCGTCGGCCAGTTGTTAGGGACTCCTCGAAAAGACTTGCTTAAAGTCAAAAACCTTGGGGGCAAATCTTTAGAGATTGTAGAGGAAAAACTACGCGAAAAAGGCGTAGCGTTAAATGTATGAAAACTAACTGGGCCAAAAATGTCCGGCGGGGTTTAATTTTAGAAATTTTGCGCCACGGAAGAATTGAAACCACTCTCGCCAAGGCGCGGTCGGTCCAAGGCGAGGTAGATAAAGTAATTAATCTGCAAAAAGTGGGGTCGCTAAATTCTCGTCGTCAATTGGTAAAAATTTTGGGAAGGGAAGTTAAAACTGACAAAGATTTTTCGGCTCGCAAGTCCGGTTATTCGCGCATTATCCGGTTAGGCAAACGGCTGTCTGACGCCGCGGAGATGGCAATTTTAGAGTTGTTGGGAGAAAGAAAAAAGGAGGAAACTTTGCCTGTTGAAGGTTCTAAACAACCCAAGAAACTTAAATAATTTATGAAAATTACCAGATTATCAGACATCAAACACGAATCTCGCGAAGTTGATTTAGCGGGCCAAACATTGGGTCGGGTGGCCGTAGAAATTGCCCAAATCTTGGTGGGGAAAAACAAACCGTATTTTGTTCGCCATCTTGATTGTGGAGATTTTGTGACGGTTAAAAATTTGGAAAAAATAAAAGTTACCGGCAAAAAAGAAGAGAAGAAAGTTTATACTCGCTACAGTGGTTATCCGGGGGGAATAAAAAAAATTGCCTTAAAAAATATGGATTTAAAAAAGGTTCTTCGTCAAGCAGTTTGGGGGATGCTACCCAACAATAAATTAAGAGACATTTGGGTTACCAGACTTAAGTTTAGCAGTTAGCGGTTAGAGATTAGCGGTTAGAAATTTAAATTATGGCAAAAGATAAAAAACAAAATTGGATATTTGGATTAGGCCGTAGAAAAACAGCCATTGCCCGCGCCCGAATTTACCCGGGAAATGCGGAAGTGGTTATTAATGAGAAAAAATTAACCAAAGGACAAACAACCGTCAACGGAATTTTAATTGAAGAGTATTTTCGCGATCCATTTTCTAAAGAAAGATATTTGGAATTGTTTCGGACGACTAACACTGCCGATCGGTTTATTACCACGGTAGTGGTGGAAGGATCAGGAATTAACAGTCAATTAGACGCGGTGACTTTGGCTATTGCTCGGGCGCTTTGTGTTATTGACGAAAAATTTCGCCCAATTTTGCGCAAAAAAAATTATTTAACCCGTGATCCGCGGGAAAAAGAGCGCAAAAAAGCCGGTCTTCCCGGCGCGCGCAAGAAAAAATCTAGCCCAAAGAGATAGTTTTAATATGCCAACTTTTCCTTTAGATATTTTGGTAGAAAAAAGTGGTTTAACAGAAGCAGAGATTCAAACGCGTTTTTCAGTCCCTGTGGATTGAAGAGAAAATAAAAAAACGAAGGCCATAGTTTTTAACGGGTTGTTGAAAGGGCTTGGTTTTACGGGGAAACACAACGAACATTTATCAGGTTATACTCCAGGGGAACAGTTGAGCGGGGTTAATTGCACTCGGCGCAAAACAAACAGAAGACACAGCTAGTCTTTTTTGTGCAAATAATATTTCCTTTTTCCCTCCGGAAGTTTTTCAATGGCGTAGCGCAAGCAGGTGCGGGGCATTTGAGAAATATTTTTTTCCAAAAACTTTTCTAAAACTTTGACCTCCTTTTTACCCACTTCCCGCAACATCCAGCCTACGGCTTTATGGATTAAATCCTCCTTGTCACCTAAAAGTATTTTGGCAATTTGTAAGCAGTCCTTAAAATCATCGTTTCTAATAAACATTAAAGTGGCTAAAACCGCAATTCTGCGGTCCCATAAAAGTTTTGATTTTGCCAGTTTATATAAAACCTTACGAGGTTTGTTTAATAAGTATCCTCCTACAATATGGGGTGCGGACAAATCCACTAAATCCCAATTATTAATCCACCTAGTATTATTCATATAAATTTTATAAACCTTATAAGATTTATTTTTCTTAAATTGTCGTACCAAAATCAAAAGGGCGGTCAGCCGGTGTTCATGATAAGGACTATGGAGAAGTTTTTGTAAATCAGCTAAAGACAGGTCTTTATATTTTTTAGCAATTACATGAATTTGGGGAAGAGTTAACCCTAAAAATTTATCCCTTTCCCCGTATTCCCCTTTTCCGGTTTTAAAAAACCTTAGCGAATGTTTAGCTCTTATGGGATCAGTAAATCTTTGAAGATCGGATTTGAGGGAGGATAAAGTCATGTTTTTGGCCCACTTCGCCAAGGCTTCGCGGGCTACAGTCGTTCGCCTGCGTCTGTTCGCCTCTGGAGGGGCGGCCCCGCTTCCGTTTTTTTGTACGTGCAACCCTTTCGGCTTTATCGAGCAAAATAGAGAGACTATTTTGTATCCTTATATAAAATAAATTTACCCCTATCTCTAGGTCCGACAAAATATGTTTCTAGTTTGTAATCTTGATTATTATCAACTTTAGAATAATTTATTTTATAACCTAAATACTCTATTTCATTAGATGATATGACTCTGAATAAATCATTGTAATATTTTATCTTTATATTACGAACATCATCAGGGTATAACTTGTTTTGTTGGTAATAATCATTAAGAGCGTCTTGCGTACTCCACATAAATTGTTTAACTTCCCAATCTTTGTTGTTACTATTAACCCCTTGCCACCCCCAAAACGCATAAAAAATTATACCAATAACAAAAATCGCAATTATCGCTTTGAAAGTAAATTTGTGTCTTTTATAATCTTTCTCTAAATCTTTTTTAAAAGATGTATACGAATTTTCAGCTTGTTTCATAATAATCCCCAATTTTGGTATATAACGGCGTTAGTGTATCAAATTCTATGACTGTCAACAACTAAAAAGTCAAAATCTAGCCACGGCACCTAATTTAGGTGTGTTTTTAACTCTTTGCAAATTGTTTGTTTTTAGATTTACCCAAGCACAATTTGGAGCAATACATTTTCCAGTTAAACTTAACGGATTCATTGATTCTTTTAGTGGAACGGAAAAATTTTTTACCGCACTGATCGCAGGTGACAGTCATTTTGTCGCAATTACTGAACGAAGTGCGAACTTTTTTTGAGCAAAATCCCGAATGATTGCCGCGCTTCGCGCGGCAGAAACCAAAACGGAACGCTCGGGCGGGGCGGGCAGAAAAGGGGGTTGGGGGGAAATGAATGCCCGCCCCGCCCTCGCTTCTTG
>Ga0233422_10000355_pt1 | contig 23621 bp, 17 predicted proteins | sample Watercolumn_Mata_2_FD_182724 | JGI IMG/M metagenome (GOLD analysis project Ga0233422, IMG submission 182724) | Freshwater microbial communities from Lake Matano, South Sulawesi, Indonesia - Watercolumn_Matano_2014_110_MG | ecosystem: Environmental > Aquatic > Freshwater > Lake | place...
CAAACCGACGATGTTACAGGCAAAAGTCTTCGAACTCATCAAAGCGTTCCCAGTACGCGGAAGCTGATTTCCCTTGTAGCTTATTATGCTACATACGGTTAGCTTTGCTTCTGTTCTGGAACTTCAGATTAATCTTTCAGGGGGGGGTCATCGATGATCACAATCGCAAGAGGCTTCTCTGTTGACGAAGAGGAGATTGAAATCAAGACAATGCGCGCACAGGGCGCTGGCGGGCAGAATGTCAACAAGGTTGAAACGGCTGTACATCTCCGTTTCGATATCGGTGCCTCATCACTGCCGCCGGAACTGAAAGCGCGCCTCATGCAGCAGAAAGATCGCAGGATAACCAGAGATGGTGTTATCGTGATCAGAGCCCAGCGCTACCGCACCCAGGAGCGGAATCGCCAGGACGCGCTCGATCGTTTTCAGGGCATCCTCACCAAGGCACTGGTCGAAGAGAAGATTCGCAAGCCCACGAAGCCGACCAGAAGCGCTACAGCCAGGCGCCTCGAAGAGAAAGCCAGAAGAGGTGATGTCAAAACGACCAGAGGCCCGGTAAGTGAGGAGGGAGAAGAATAGGACGGACAGGTTTTACAGGTCGTATAAATCTGACAGGATAAAAAAGAGATGCCGTGCCTGCCCTTGTTGACGAGCGCGGAAGCAGAGCCGGCAGAATCCTCTTCTGTCTGTGTCAGATCAGTCCCTGAAGTCCTTTTCGTCCATTTATGCAGAGCGAAACGTCGATGAGACGGGAGGCTGTTCAGGACAGTTTTCTGACAGCCCGCAGGACATTGAATCTTTTCCATTGCATAGAGCGTCGGCTTTCAGGCAGTGGCCGGTGTCTGAAACAGAAAACCTCCGCCGTGATGGCGGGGGTTTGTCGTTCTGTTGGTATGATTCTGCCATAGCGCTCAGAGCAGCGGATTACCCTGTCTGCCGGCATCGGCCACCATAACCGGAGTCTGTTCGCCGAGCTGCTTCTGATAGGTTTGTACCTTTGCCATAAAGCTGTGGAGTTCAGACGGCGAAAGCGCCTTGCGCTGGCTTTTCTGCTTCAGGGCAACCAGCGGATTCTGCGGGCGGCCGTTCCTGACGATTCTGAAATCAAGGTGAGGGCCGGTTGATCTTCCGGTTGAACCCACGAAACCGATAATATCGCCCTGCCTGACCATTTTACCGTAGCGGGTGGCAGGTGAAAAACGGCTGAGATGAAGATACATCGTATGCATTCCCCTGGAGTGGGCGATGGTGACCAAGTTGCCGGCATTCCCATCGCGTCCGCGGAAAATGATACGTCCATCCGCCACAGCTTTCACCGGTGTGCCGGTCGGTGCGACAAGGTCGACGCCTCCATGGAAGTGGTGCTGCCGGGTTACAGGATGGATGCGGTAGCCGAACCCGCTTGATAAGTGGCTGAAACGGCAGGGCTGGATAAACATCGATCTTCCCTGCGCCAGGGAGCGCCCTTTTTCGTCATAGTAGGCGGTATCGCCTTTTGCATTGGTGAACTGGTAGGCATTGACGTATTTGCCTTCAGAGCGGATTTCAACGGCGAGGATATCCCCTGTCCCGACAAATTCTGTACCGTTCCACTGCTCCTGAAACAGTATCCGGTAGGTCGTGCCGATATGGATATCTTTTCTGAAATCAAGTCTCGAAGAGAGGATGGTTTTGAGCTGCGGGCTGAGCGAGGAGCGGTTTCTGTTGCGTAACTCCTTTGCCAGAGAGGTCGAAAGTGTTCCTTCGAGGGTGGCTACGCGCGTATCGAATTCGATGGTTTCCCGGTTGACACTCAGTTTGCCGGTCTGTTCATCTCTGACGAGGTGAAGAATGACTGCCGGACTTGATTGCCAGGAAAACCTTACGAATCTCCCGTTTTTTGCTTTTTCAATCTCGTAACTTCGCCCTGCCCTGAAGCCACGGACGGCCTTGTCGCCCTTGAGTTGGGTGGTCAGTTGATGTACCTCGGATGGTGTCAGTCCTGCAGCGGTGAGAATGGTATAAACCGATTCTCCTTTCTGAATGGTTCGCTTTTCAATCCCGAGTGATGGATCGTTTTCTCCCTCTTCAAGGGTTACGTTTTCCGATTCGCCATTCAGGCCGAGCTCGTCTTCGCCGGCAATTCCGAGAGTATGCCAGAGTGCGTGAAACGGTGAAGCGGAAATGGTCTGGGGCGGATTTTCGCTGGACGTGGCTGAACGGATGAATGTGATGGAAAAGAAAAGGACGACAAACAGGAGAGATACCGGCAAAAAAAGACGGGAGCGGCTTCGGAAAAGGGCTGAGCGTCTAAACCTTAACAGAAAACGGTGAAATTGGGGAGCGAACATAATGACTGATTGAATTCATAAAAACGACAGGTGTTACACCTCGCTGAAATATTGAACTTCTATGTTATAAAAAAAGCTCATAAAGGAAAATCTGATACTCTGTTAGTACGCTGTATTGGGGGAGATAAGCGGAAAAAGTGACCTTTTTCAGGAAATTTGTTCGCATTTGCGGCACTTGGCCGTTAATTTATTCTGTTTCCAGAATGCAAATACCGGAGATTACGGCATGGCTGAACGTTCAGTCGGGACGCCAGCTTCACCTGTTTTAACAACTTCAATCAGTCGATTCAATGCTTGCAACCAACGAAACCCGCCTTGTCGAAATCCTGCTTCAGTGCCAGCCCGGCCAGCCCAAAACCCGTGGCACCTGGGAGGTCGATCACCAGGGCATACCCTTCATTCTGCCCTCCATTGGCGGTATCACCCTTAATCTCCAGGTCGGTGATCCGGCATTCGGCTGGGAAGGCGATCATATCGAACCCGGCGTGAGCTGCACCGCCGACACCCACAAACCCTATGAACACCCCAACGTTACCGTGCAGATGCTCAGTTGTGTGGGCAATGCAGCCACCATCGTATCCGGCGAGGCCAAAGGTGAAACGGGCGTGGTGATCGGCCATCACGGAGGCTCCGAGCATATCATCGTCGATTTTACCCGCGAAACCAAAGAGAAGATGGCCTACGGCGACACCATCATGGTGCGCTCAAAAGGGCAGGGGCTGAAGCTGACCGACTTCCCGCAGATTTCGATCTTCAACCTCGATCCGTCGCTGCTTGCCAAAATGAAGATTACCGTTGCTCGGGATGGCGTGCTTGAAGTGCCGGTAACGACGCTCGTGCCGGCCTACTGCATGGGCTCCGGTATCGGCTCGGCACACGTCGCCAAAGGTGATTACGACATCGTGACCAGCGACCCCGGTGCCGTCGAAGAGTTCGGCCTCGACCGCATCCGCTTCGGCGACTTCGTCGCCCTGCTCGACCATGACAACCGCTTCGGACGGGCCTACCGAAAGGGGGCTGTCACCATCGGTGTCGTCGTGCACAGCGACTGCCGCGAAGCCGGTCACGGCCCCGGCGTCACCACCATCATGACCTGCGCCACCTCCGCCATACGCCCGGTCATCGACCCCAAAGCCAACATCGCCGACCTCCTCGGCATCGGCACGAGGCTGTGAGTTTTAAAGGGGATTGCTGTATTTGCAGGGGCGACTCCGATCTGCGGAGTCACCCCTTTGCCTCCAAAAATAAACGGGACACTCACAACTGCTTAAACTCGGTGAAGCAATGAGAACTTAGAAGTCTCACATCGGCGTTGATTCCGAGCTTTCCATAACCGTCCGATCAGCGTAATCGTAACAGGGGACGAAATTCATTTGATCCGCCTTTTTGCTGGGAGTGAATAGAGTGAATGTCGTCCCCTGCGCTCTCTGAAGTGATTCCACAGAGTGGCGGAAAGGAATTTTGACGGCAGGAAAAGTGTTAACTTTATTTGTTTCGAGTTGTAACCAATCATATTCATGAACAGATAAACGGAGCTGAACCATGAACCTGAAGCTTTATGGAAGGGATCCCCTGAAGATGTTCGAAGATGTGTTCAACGAAAGACTGACGCCGTTCATCAGCTCGATGGGCTCGATGATCGCTCCGACCTTCAAGGTGGATATCAGTGAAGATGAAAAGGCTGTTTACCTCTCTGCCGACATTCCGGGAGTGAAGAAAGAGGATGTCAAGGTGACTATGGAGGACGACGTTATCACCATATGTGCGGAACGTACCCAGGAAGAGGAGGAGAAAAAGAAGAACTACCACCGGGTTGAGCGTTCCTGGGGCAGCCTGTCGAGGAGCTTTACCATAGGCGACAATATTAACGCAGAAAACGTTACCGCCAACTACGATAATGGTGTGCTGAAGATTGTCGTCCCGAAGAAGGAGCCCGAAGAGAAAAAGAGCAAAGAGGTGACCGTAAGCTGATCGAGACACAAATCATAATTCCTTCCGGCCCCGTGTTTTAGGATGCGGGGCTTTTTATGGGCATGCGTCGGGACGCCTGTGCTGAACGTATCTGTCAGTTTCTCAACAGGATGGTTTTGTGCTCTCTCGGAACATAATAATCGCCCGTCATACCGTTGTTTGAAAAAAGAATCTGCCAGAGCTGGACGTTTCGGGCGCGGAACGATCCGGCGGCGCTGAGCAGGTAGTAACGCCACATTCGGTAGAACCGCTCGTTGTAGGCTTGGCGAAGCTGCGGCCAGTGCTCTTCGAAGTTTCGGTGCCAGGCCATGAGAGTGTGGTCATAATCGTTGCCGAAGGCGTGCCAGTCTTCGATGAGCTGCTGTCCCTCGGCGGCCGTGGTGATCTGCCTGGACGACGGGAGCATCGAGTTGGGGAAGATGTATTTGTGCGTCCATTTGTCGGTGTTGGTCGAGGAGCGCTTGCTGCCGATGGTGTGCAGGAGGAACAGTCCGTCATTTTTCAGGCATTTGCGGGTGATCTCGAAAAACCGGGAGTAGTTTTTTACCCCCACGTGTTCGAACATGCCGATGGAGTAGATTCGGTCAAAGCTGCCGTTAAGCTGTCGGTAATCGACGAGTTGCACATCGACCGGGAGGTTGTTTCTCAGTTCGTCGGCCTTTTTCTTCTGCTCGCTCGAAACCGTGACACCAGTAACGCTCACCCTGTAGTGTTCCGCCGCGAAGCGCGCCGCGCCGCCCCAGCCGCAGCCGATGTCGAGCACCCGCATTCCTGGCGCGAGTTCGAGTTTGTTGAAGATGAGGCGCAGTTTGTTCTCCTGCGCTTCGTCGAGGTCACGGGCATCTTGCCAGTAGCCGCAACTGTAGAGCATGTGCTTGTCGAGCATCGCTTCGTACAGATCGTTGCCCACGTTATAATGGACTTCGCCGACCGTGAATGCTCGGGAGGGTTTTTGCAGGTTCACCAGGAATCCGAGCATGTTGCCGAGCGTTCGGGTTGCTTGTGATACCTTTGTGTCGAGGCGAGCGCGAAGCATGCGGCAGAAGAACTGGTCGAGCGCCTCGCACTCCCACCAGCCGTCCATGTAGGACTCCCCGATGCCGAGATGCGATTCGGTGACGACGCGCTTGTAAAAGCGGGGATTGCGGACGCTGATGTCCCAAGGATTGCTGCCTCCTACGGCGATTCCCGCCGATTCGAGCAGCACGCGTAATCTGCTTTCGTAGAGGCCACTCATAGCAACTCCAGAGAGGTTGGCGTGGTGGTTTCGTTGGTGTGATTATGTGGGCATCGACTCGAGAAAAGTTTCGATCTCTCCGATCTCCTGTTCCGAAAGCGCGAGGGTGCCCGCCCCTGCCGTGCCTTCGACCTGCGCCGCGGTGCGCCCTCCGACAATTGCTGCCGTTACCGCAGGATGACGGAGTGTCCAGGCGACGGCGACTTCACCCGGTGAGGCATTATGCCGCTCGCCGATACGGCGCAGCAGTTCGACAAGTTCGAGATTTGCAGAGAGTCTCGGCTCCTGGAACTCCCTGTTGTTTCGCCGCCAGTCGTCTGCCGGAAGATTCAGTGCCCGCTCGCGCGTCATCGCGCCGGTGAGCATTCCCGAGAGCATGGGCGAATAGACGATGACGCCGATGTCATGGCTCTTGCACCAGGGCAGAATTTCCGTTTCGATCGCCCGACGCAACATGGAGTAGGGTGGTTGCAGCGAAGCGATTGCCGAAATGGTCGCAGCTCGCTCCATCTGCCGGACATTGAAATTGGAGACACCGATGTGCCTCACAAGCCCTTCCTCCTGAAGTCGCGCCATCTCCTGCCAAGCCTGTTCGATATCTTCGTCGGGATTCGGCCAGTGAATCTGGTACAGATCGATACGGTTGGTTCCGAGCCTTTGCAGGCTTGCCTCACACTCCCGGCGGATGGAGCCGGCCTTGAGGTTGTTGCTGATGGCGCGGGCGTCGTCCCATACAAGCCCGCACTTGGTGAAAACGAAGGGCTTCTCGTCGAGGCCACGCAACGCTTCGCCAACCAGCTCCTCGGTATGGCCGAGACCGTACACCGCCGCCGTGTCGATCCAGTTGATGCCGAGTTTCACAGCCTTTTCTATAGCCTCGATGGCATCATGGTCGCTCTGCGACCCCCAGCCATAAGCCCAGTTCACACCGCCGATAGCCCAGCAGCCGAACCCGATCGGCGTGATATCCATGTCTGTTGTTCCCAACCGTCGCTTTTCCATAAGTGTGCGATGTTTATTGACCGGGATTGTTCAGGTTTTGCGAGTATCCATACAAACTATGAAATCTCGTTCAGTCCTCTGTTCGTTCCGGGATGGTCGAGGGGAGAGGGCGGAGGAGTTTTGAAAAACACGACACTTTTTGAGTTTGCAAGCTGTTCACTTATTTGTTAACATGGGCTATGCGAACCATTAAATTTTTCAAGACTTCAGCCGGAAAAAGTCCGGTCGATGAGTTTCTGGAATCTCTTTCGACCAAAGAGGCGAGCAAGGTATTCTGGGTACTCCGGCTTGTGGCGGAACTGCCGTCCGTTCCGGCGGAGTATTTCAAGAAGCTGAAAAATACCGATGGAATCTGGGAGGTGCGGGCGTCGCAGGGCAATAATGAGTTTCGCCTGCTCGGCTTTTTCGACGATGGAAATCTTGTGATTCTGACCAATGGTTTCGCAAAGAAATCGCAGAAAACTCCGCTGGAGCAAATTGCTTTGGCGGAGCAAAGAAAGAATGAATATCTCAGGAGGAAGTAACAATGGATGACTTGCAACGAGCAATCGAAAAACGCAAAAGTATTGACCCTGAATTTGCTGAGAAGTTCGATAAAGGATACGAAGAGTTTAAAATTGGTGTATTGTTAAAAGAGGCAAGAAAAAATGCTGGGCTAACTCAGGAAGCACTGGCCGAAAAGTTGAAAACCAGGAAGTCAGCAATTTCAAGAATTGAAAATCATGCCGATGACATCCGGCTTTCAACGCTGTATAACTATGCAGAGGCGTTGGGTAAAAAGATACAATTTACGATACAGTAGGAGATTAATCAAGCATTGTTAAATGATTGCTGCTTCTGATTGGTAGCCGTGAGAACTGGAAAGAACTATTTATAGTCGATTTGAATAAGAAAATTAAAGAAGTGCCTGACAGGCGATTTGATGTTATTGCGAAATCGTTAGCGCAAGATGAATGTGTTGCTTTCTGCGCCTTTTATGCTGCTTGTGAGGATGTATATCGGCATTCACTGATTCAAAATAAAGAGCTGAAAGTTGAATCTCGCGTTAAATTTATGGATGATAGCGATCAGGTTGAAGTATCTCACTATGAGCCAGACGAGGAAAGATATGAGTCATTGTTGATTCGAGTCCGTAGATTTTTTAATCAGAAAGATAAAATTCATTTTCCAAAAGTTATCAATATGATGATTCGCACGGAGCAGTGCTTAGAGGAAAAGGATTTTCTGATAAAAGCAAAGGATGTTTTTGGCGGGAAAAATGAAAATATGATAAATTACGAAAAGTATGATGAAGAGTCGCTTTTTAATATTTATATAAATGGAAAAATGTTTCATACTGATTCTGAAAAGAATGAAAAATATCTGCTGTCAAGGATTTGTTTGGATTGCCAATAGCACATATAATGATTAGAAATGCTGTGATGTATAAGGTGAGGGCTATTCTTGCTATATATTTTTATCTCAGAGAAGAGATCAGATCAGAATAGCCACAAAACGGTCGTCTCCCGGTGCAAAAAGGAGACGCTGAGAAAATGTGGAAAAAAGCCAAGCTGGAGCTTGGCGCTCCCAGGGAAAACGACCATTCCCTCTGACACCCAAAACCACAAAACCCGCCGGAGTGGCGGGTTTTGCTGTTGGTATCTGTGCTCTGGATCAGCAGTTGCGGACGGTGGACGACGTGCGGTCCTTGATCGTTGTCTCGTCGAACTCGTCCCAGTTGTGTTCGTCGTGCTCGCGCTGGTAGCCGGCTTCCTTGAGACCGAAGCTCATGTCGGCAACCATTTCGGGCCTCAGCTCCTTCAGGTTCTTGACCTCTGCCTGCGTCAGAATCCTCGACTGGTCGAAACCGAGGTCGATCTCGATCTTGCGGTTCTTGGTCTTGACGCGGTCGATGTCGTAGAAGCGCTTGGTGATCGTGGTCTGGGCGAAGGCCTTCAGGCAGCCGAGCATGTACTTGCATACATACGGATCCTTGATCCAGGGATAGCTGAAGAAGGTCTTGCGGGCGTAGAAGCGCGCATACGATTTCAGCACGCCTTTGAGCACATCTTCGCGTTCCATGTTGTCCGGCTTGATGATCGGCGAAACGAAGTTATAGCGTGAGTAGTCACGCACTTCGACGCGGTCGCCAAGCTCCTTGAAAAGGTCGGAGAAGGGCCACGGGGTGTAGATGGTCCAGTTGGCCATGTCGGGATCCCAGTCCTTGCAGAGCTGGTAGGTCTCCTCGATGGTCTCCGGAGTTTCGTGTTCGAGACCCATCACGAACTGTGCTTCTGCTACGATGCCGTTCTTCTGGAGTAACTTGATGGCGTACTTGTTCTCTTCGATGGTTGTCTCCTTGCGGAAGCGGTTCAGGTTCATCTGGCTGGCAGCCTCGGTGCCAAGCGAAACATGCACCAGACCGGCCTTTCGGAAGAACGGGAGGAGGTCTTCGTCACGCATGATGTCGGTCACGCGGGTGTTGATGCCCCAGGTGACGTCGAGCTTGCGGTCAATCAGCTCCTGGCAGAGAGAGACGAATTTCTGCTTGTTGATGGTCGGTTCCTCGTCGGCGAGAATGAAGAAGCCGACGTTGTATTTCTTGACCAGCACCTCGATTTCGTCGACGAAGTTCTTCGGGCTGCGTGCACGGTACCGGCGCCAGAACTGCCACTGCGAGCAGAAGGTGCAGGTGAAGGGGCAGCCTCGTGCGAAGTTCGGTACGGCGAGACGGCAATTCAGCGGGGTGTAGATGTACTTGTCCCAGTCGTAAAGGCTCCAGTCCGGAGAGAGGGTGTCGAGATCCTCGATGACCGGGTGGGCGGCGGTCGCAAAGACCTCGCCTTTCTCGTCGATATAGGCAATGCCGGTAATGTCACCGCGGGTCTCCTTGTCGTTGCCTGCGGCAATAGCCTTCATGAGGTTGACGGTTACTTCTTCGCCTTCACCGCGAACGACGTAATCGGTTTCAGGGGCTTCGGTGAGCACCTGTGGATACATGAAAGTGGAGTGAATACCGCCCATGATGGTGCGGATATTCCTGTTGACCTTCTTGGCGATCTTCATGATGTCCTGTGCCTTGAAGATCGACGGGGTGATGTTGGTGGTCATTACCACATCCGGCTGGTTCTTGCGGATGATCTCTTCGATGGTTTCATCGGGCAGATCATCGGCCATGGCATCCACGAATTTTACCTGACTGAAGCCAGCCTGCTTCAGGGCTCCGCCGATGTAGGCAACCCAGCTTGGCGTCCAGTTGCCTGCAATTTCTGCGCCGCCTGAGTGATAATTCGGCTGAATCATCAGAATCTTCATCTGTTTCCACCCTCCGGATAGGTTGTTGTGTACGAAATCAATTTGATCGGCATGGGCATGTGGTTACATGCTTTTCATGCAATATATTGCATGTCTGAAAAAATCCTTAAACTTTTAATTTACAACTTATTCCATAAAATTCCTGAGCCTGAATTCAGCATCAGCACCGCTCACCGGCGAGCCACATGCATCAGCATCGTGTGGTAGAACCCGAAGCTGATCTTCTGCTGGCTGACGATCCTGAGGCCGAGTTCACCGAGCACTCTTTTCATCTCTTCGTCCCTGATCATCTGGATGGTGGTGCGGCGCTCTTTTTTCGGGAAGAAGCCGCCGATCCAGTGCTGGAAGGCGAGGATGTTGTTGAACGGTGCGTAGGTGAAGATGACCGGGCCTTTGGTCAGGCTCGCGAGGTTCCTGAAGGCATGGGCGAAACCTGCGGCAGGGTAGTGGATCAGAACATCGAAGCAGACAACGGCGTCGAACGTACCCGATACCGATTCGATGGAGCTGACCTCGAACTCTATGTTACCAGCCACGCCTGCCTTTTCGGCGTCTTCTTTCGTTTTGTTCACCATCTGCGAAGCGATGTCCGCAGCCTTGACGCGATAACCGCTTTTGGCTAGGCGGATGGTGAAGAGTCCCGTACCGCATCCGGCGTCGAGGATTTTCGAGCCTTTCGGGAGACCGGTTTTCTGGAGCCATTCAAACGCCTTGTCCATCATGACCGCATGGCCCTGCCTGACAGTTGACCGGACGGTGGAGAGCTTGTCGTTTCCGTAGATCGATGCCCAGCGCTGGAAGCCCTGGCCATTGAAATAGGACTGAAGCATCTTTTTGTGTTCTTCGACGTTGAATGATGGGCTGCTCATGTTGCTGTTTCGTGGTTGATGGTGTTTAGTGGCGCTCCGGCTTATATTTGCGGGCTGGCGGCGCCTTCGATTCTTGTTTCAAGTTCTTCGTACAGTTCCTGCAACTGTTCGATCGTGCCTTCGTCGGCCTTCCAGAACCCTCTCAAATTGGCTTCGAGCAGTCGCCTGGTCATCGACATGGTGGCATTGGGATTGAGTGCCGCAAGCCGTTCGAGCATCTCACGGTCCTTCAGGAATGTTTCCGTGAATTGTTGGTAGGTCCAGTCTCTGACCGCCGAAGCTGTCGCACTCCACCCGTAAGTGTTGGTCAGGTGGGCCTCGATCTCTCTGACCCCTTCATAACCATGTTCGAGCATGGCGTCATACCACTTTGGGTTCAGAAGCTTGGTGCGGGCCTCAAGGGCGACCATGCTGTCGAGGGAACGGATTTTCTGACCCTTGCCGAAACCACCGGTATCTCCGACCATGACCATGGGTTTCGAACTGCTGAGCACCTCGACCGATTTCGAAACCCCGCCAAGATACTCATAATAGTGGTCAATATCAGACAGTCCGATTTCAAAACTGTCGATATTCTGAAACGTCAATGTAACATTTTTCAGTGCTGATCGAAGGATTTCAGGACTTTCCTGCCACTCTCCGTCCGGCGAAAATGCAAAACTCTTCCGGTTTACGAAAGCTTCGGCAAGCTGGGTCTCCTCTTCCCATGTGCTGCTTTCTATCAGGTGGTTGACGTTGGAGCCGTAGTTGCCGGGAGCGTTTGAATAGATTCTGCCGGCAGCCTCTTCGACGCTGATATGAAGTTCTTCGGCCTGCTGGAGAACATGTTTTCTGACAAAGTTCATCGATTCGGGTTCGTCAGCCGAAGCGGCAAGACGTACAGCCCGGTCGAGCAGTCGAACCTGATGGGAGAGCAGGTCACGGAAAATGCCGCTGACCGTCACCACGATGTCGATACGCGGCCTGCCGAGTTCTGCGAGCGGAACGAGTTCTACATCGCTGATTTTTCCGAGTTCGTCCGTTTTGGTTTTTGCGCCGAGAAGCGCAAGTGCCTGGGCGACTCCTTCGCCGTCACTTTTCAGATTGTCAGTGCCCCATAGTATGAGGGCGACAGATTCGGGAAGGCTGCCGGTTTTTCTGCTGTACTGATTCAGCAGCTCCTCGGCTGATCGTTCTCCGGCATTCCGGGCGAACGGAGTCGGGATGCTGTAAGGGTCAAGGCTGTGAATGTTGCGGCCGGTTGGCACGATCGACGGATTTCTCACCAGGTCATTGCCAGGTGATGGCGGGATATAGGCTCCGGTCAGTGCGCTGCTTACCGCTTCGATTTCACGGTTTTCGAGCAGACCGAGAAGAATGGTGTTCAGAAAGTGCCAGAGTTTGCCGAGCTGCTGGGGTTTTATGCCGGTCGATTTCTGGAGCCATGCGGCAGACTCGCTCATGCGGACGGGAAGTGTACCTTCGAGCAGTGAGGCTGTGCTGACGCCCTGAGGCAGTATGGCCGGCGGTTTGCCGACAAAACGCCGGATCGCTTCACGGCAGATAGCTGTGACTTTCTGCCACGATTCGCGAAGCTGCATATCTTTTTCGTGATCATCGACCAGCTTGTTATAGTCGAGGCGAAGGGTGGTGCAGATCAGCTCAGGAAGCGACTGGTTATCGAGCTCTGGCCGCGCATGGCTGACCAGCAGCGTCAGGTTGTCAACAAGACTTTCGGCTGATGGTGCCTGTCCGAGCACATGAAGACCGAGCGGGATCATGCGCTCTTCGATGAGGTAAAGTTCGTTGTTCAGCCAGGTGACGTAAACCTCGTCACTGGTATCACCTTCAGGACAGAGCATGTCGAGGGTGCCGGCAAGTTCCCGAATCTGTTCGAGCACTTCACCGGAGGGGCGGCTGCGCCAGGCTCCTACCAGTTCACGCAGCTGTCGCATTCCTTTGTACAACCCGGCATGTTCAAGTGGTGGTGCCATGTAACTTACCAGTGTGGCGAAACCTCGGCGTTTGGCTATCGCACCCTCACTCGGGTTGTTGACGCAGTAACAGTAGAAGTTTGGCACTGAACCGATCAACTGTTTTGGCCAGCACTCTCGTGAGAGACCGACCTGTTTGCCGGGCATGAATTCAAGGGCGCCATGTGTTCCGAAGTGCAGTACGGCATCGGCTCTGAAGTCGTGGTCGATCCATGCATAGAAGGCCGCGAAGGCGTGGTTCGGTGCAGCGTCCTTTGCCATGAGAAGCCGCATGGGGTCCCGCTCGTAGCCGAACGAGGGCTGCTGACCTACAAAGAGGTTACCGAAGGTTGCCCCAAGAATATGGAACTGGTTGCGATCATTGAGGATTTCGCCGGGCGCATCTCCCCAGAAGGGTTCGATCCGTTCATAGGAGGGAAACTCTTTTCTGTATCGCTCGACCGGATAGTTTGCCGCCACGTTGCCGTCCGTACCGTAGGTCAGGCGATTACCTTCGAGCAGGCGGCTCCGCAGTTCATCGACCGATGCAGGAAGGTCGATTCTGTAGCCTTCGGAGTGAAGCTTCTTCATGAGCCGGTACAGGCTTTCGAAGACATCGAGGAAGGCCGCTGTGCCAGCATTGCCGAGATTGGGCGGAAAATTGAACAGCACGATTGCAATTTTCTTTTCTTCGCTGGCTTTACGATGCAGGCTCACCCATCGGGATACCCTGAACGCCAGGGCGCGGGTCTCCTCTTCGAGGGGCAGGGTTCGGTCACTGCCCTCTTCGAGTCCGGCGAAAACATGCGGTTCGATGGCTCCGTCCAGCTCGGGTACAGCAACGCTCAGGGCGGTCTGCAATGGGGTCAGGCCGAGGTTGTTCTGTTTCCAGTGACTGATCGGCTGGAAGGCGAGCGGGATGAGATTGAAGCACGGCACGCCGATTTTTTTCAGGATTCCTACCGCTTCAGCCGACCGGGTTTCTGCCGGACCGCCAACAAGTGAGAAGCCTGTGGTGTTGATGATGAGATCGATAGGCATCGATTCCGGGCTGGCGGGATCGAAAAAGCCTTCGAGGGCGGGTCTGAAATCGAGGCCGCCACTGTAGGCGATACTGCATCGGACATCCAGCGCTTCGAGTTCCCTGAGCAGTTTGATGATATGCAGCATGTTTTCGCTCAGGAAGGTTGCGCGCATGACCAGAATCGCCACTCTTCCTGCACCGTTGCCAGGCCGGTTTTTCTCCTGCCATTCCCTGAGTTCGAAGGTTGTTGAAAAAGGCTTGCCAGCATCGGGGTGGTACAGGGCGGTATCGGGGTAGAAAATAGGGTCTTTCTGCGGGAGCACTCCCTTGAAGCCTGAAATGTAGCGGTCGATGAGGAGACAAAGAAAGCGCTTCATGTTCTCCTTCGATCCGTTGAGCCAGAACTGGTGTGCAGAGATGAAGGTATGAATGTCCCGTGCCTTGCCGGGTATATGCTTCATCAGTTTGCCGACGTTACGTACCAGGGCGAGCTGGCGCTGGCTTTCGCCATTTCCATTGTGCGCCGGTTTGAGTTTCGATGCAAGCTGCTTGAAAATGCCCTGGGTTTTTTCCTCCTCAGCCGACTTCTGGAGTGAGAACCTGCCGACCCTGGTCTGGTTTATAAGTGCCGGGTTACTGGTGATCATGCAGACCGGACATGAGGCCGTTTCGAGCAGTTGTTCGAGCGGACGGACGATCTCTTCGCTGAAGAGCATCGAACCGAAAATGAAATCGGCTTTTGGTATCTCTCGCTCAAGCTTTTCCCATACATTCCGGCCATGGTTGAGGCCGAGGTTGAACATGGAGACCTCAAGGTCGATGCCGAACTCGCCATGCAGCTCCGCTGCAGCCGCTTTGAGCACGCTGTTGTTGGTAGGCTCCATGGTGATGAAAAGAAATCGCATAGATCAGATCCTGTTTCCTGGCATTGATTGTTGTTCTGGTTTACGGCCCTTGCACAGTACCGAAACACAGGGCATTAAGACATGACACGCACGACAAGGAATCGACATCGCCGCCGGCAAAGCACTTGCTTTACCATGCGTACATTTCGATGGTGTTTATCTGTGCGATTCTTTCAGGTCTATACCAGAAGGACTGGATTCTGCTGAAGAAGGTTATATGGACAGGGAGGGTGAACGGGGTTGTCGAAGTACCGGAATGAGCGATCTTTAATGGAGGATTGCCTGGTCGGTAATTGCAGGGGTTGAAAGGATTCGAGGGTATGGGTAATACCGGATATGCATCGGGTTATGACCCTCTCTTTTGTGAGAGTCAGGCCGCCGGTGATATTGTTCAGCTCCCGGTAAATGCCTTTGGACCCGAGTGAACGCTGAATGCCGGAAGCGTGATTACGGGTTTTCGATTTCGAGTTGAACGAGGAAGCTTTGAGCAGCAGTCCGTAACCGAGTACCGAGATGGCAAAAAAGAGCGCAATCTCAAACAGGCGCAGAATATTTCTGCCGACGGTGTGTTTGCGGGTATGCATAAACAGGTTGTAAGGACTCGCTATTTATTTGAGCCGCCTTAACGTTAAGCCAGGAAAACCGGAACCAGCTTGTAAACACCCCTTCCTGCGGAAAAGAAACTGAAAATTGCAGAATGCCGGATTGCACTATTCAGCATGGCTGATAACTATGCCATGCAACGGTAACGGAGTCGATCGCAGGAACAGATACGCTTTAATCGTACAAGATAGTAAATACAGATATGAAAATGAAGATGGAGATGCAGATGAAACGGTGGTTTGAACTGATAATGGCGATATTGCGAAGTAATCGGCTTCTGAAAAGAGGTTACGGGAAAAAAAGAAAGGCTCCTAAACAGGAGCCCTTCTTTTTTTTATCTCAGACTTCGATGCCTTCGAGGCGATCTTCCAGATCGGAGTATATCTCCTGAAGCTTCTCGATGGTGTCGGGATCGGCCGCCCACATGCCGCGACCGCTCGCTTCGAGCATTCTGCCGACAATGTTCTTGAACGCTTTCGGATTGAGCTTCATGAGTTTGTCGCGCATGGCCGGATCGAAAGCATAGGTTTGGGCAGCCTCTTTGTATACCCAGTCCTCCACGCCCTTGGTGACGGCATCCCATCCCAGCATGTAGGTGAAGCGGTTGCTGATCTCGGTTGCACCGCTGTGGCCCTGAGCGAGCATACCCTCAAACCATTTCGGATTGAGCAGCTTGGTTCGGAACTCCACCTTGAGCGCTTTTTCGGCGTCGTCCACCTTGATGTCGGCTGTGTAGGTCTCGACATAGTTCAGCTTGACGTTCTCACCTTTCGGGTTGCGGCGGCGAGCCGAAAGCTGAAGCGCGCCTGATGAGGAGAAGTAGCGGTCAATATCTGAAATGCCGTACTCCGCCGAGTCCACCTGCTGCACGACACGATCCACAGTGCCGAGCAGGTTTTTCAGAATATCGGACTGTTCGTCGCCGTAGCGGTTGCCGCCGTAGGCAAAACTTGTCCGCTTGACGAACATGTTGTCAAGATCTTCTTCCGATTCCCATGCCGAATCCTCGACCAGCTCATCGATCTGCGATCCATAGGTGCCAGGTGCCTGGGTGAACAGGCGAGAGGTAGCGCTTTCAAAATCCTTGCCCTGGCTTATCGCCTCTTCAACATGTTTCCTTATGTTGTTCATCTCAACAGGCTCAATCGCTTTTGCGGCATCCTTGACCAGCTTGTCGAGGTGATCGACCAGCACGCCGAAGGTGTCGCGGAAAATCGAGCTGATCTGGATCAGTACATCGATTCTGGGGCGTCCCAGCTTTTCGAGCGGCACAAGTTTGTAATGGCTGATCTTGTTCTGCGCGTCGTATGCCGGTTCAGCGCCCATGAGAGCAATGATGACCGCAACGGCTTCACCCTTGCTCTTGATGGTGTCCAGACCCCAGAGTACCTGGGCTATGGTTTCGGGGTACTCTCCGTTGTTTTCGTCCTGATGCTGGCGGATGATGGTGTCGGTGATCTGTTTGCCTCGCTTGAATGCCAGTTCCGAAGGAATTCTCCACGGATCGATGGCGTGGATGTTACGGCCGGTCGGCAGAATGGCCGCACCGTCACGCACCAGATCTCCGCCGGGGCCGGATGGCAGGTACTCGCCGTTGAGGGCGCGCACGAAGCTCTGCATCTCGTGGCTGTTGTCCTGGAGCCCTTTCTTCATGGCGAGCCCTTCCTGCAAGGCGGTGCTGATTGCGGTGGCTGTTTCATCGCTGACCCTTGAGCTGCCGGTCAGCACGCTGAAGACGCTGCCTGGATTCGAGTTTCCAAAAACGGTCTGCTCAATGAAATCACGCGCGATATCATCAACCTTTTCTCTCACTTTCAGGGCAACCGGATCGCCTTTACGGGCCCTGGTGGCCAGTGAAGGATAGTCGCCCCAGTTGTGTTTTTCTCCGATGGCTTCAAGGATCACTGAGGTCAGCGAACGGTCGTTGCCGCGTACTTTCAGGTATTCTGAGATCGTGGTGATCTGGGTGGAAAGCTCCGGTGTTTCGCCAAACACGTGCAGCGCATTCGAGATGAGCTTGCTTTCGAGTTCGAGCAGGTACATGTAGAGACGGCTGATGTAGTCGGTGAACAGCTCGCCCTCAATTCTGGGGCAGTCATCGGTCAGGTTGAGGTTTTCAGCCTTTTCGAGGATTGCCATCTCGGTTTCTACATCGACGATCTTTTCCAGTCCGCGCTCGCGGTAGTCGTTGAGCATCTCCTTGAAGGTCGGCAGCTCCTTGTAGAGTCCGGCGCGGGAAAGCGGCGGGATGTTGTGCGAAATCATGGTCGCGTAACCGCGGCGTTTGGCGATGTTGGCCTCGCTGGGGTTGTTGACCGGATAGATATAGAAGTGAGGTACCTCACCGAGCAGTGCGTCAGGCCAGCAGTCGCCGGTGACGCCAAGCTGGAGGCCGGGCATCCACTCCACCGTGCCGTGCATACCGACGTGGACTAGTGCGTTGGCGCCGAACTCGCGACTGATCCAGCGGTAGAAAGCAATATACTGGTGGTGTGGTGTGTTCTCCTTGTCGAAGAGCAGACGCATCGGATCACCCTGGATACCAAGCCGCGGCTGAACACCGATAAAGATGTTGCCGAGCCTGACGCCACCGATGAACATCCTGTCGGGGCCGACAGGCGCGATTTCACCGGGGAATCCGCTCCAGCGGGCCTCGATGCGTTCACGCTCGTGGTCTGAGGTGATGGCGTTGTAAGTCTGACGGTCGATAGCGAAGCACTCCTTTTCGTGCGCCTGGATTTCGTAATCGGTTGAACGGTCGAGCATGGCAAGCAGCGCTTCCGGAGATTCCGGGAGTTCACCGACGTTGTAGCCCTCGCGGCGGAGGCGTTTCAGCATCTTGTAAATACTTTTTGGCACGTCGAGCAGTGCTGCACTCGCTTTTCGACCCATGCCCGGAGGATAGTCGTAGACCACGAAGGCGACCTTTTTGTCACGGTTCTGAAGGTGACGCAGTTCGGAGAACTTCCTGGCAAGGGTGGAAAGGCGTTCGAGGCGGTCGGGCACAGTGTGCAGGCGACCATCCTTGATGGCACCGAGTACGACCGGGCAGATTGCGCCATCCATTTCAGGAAGGGCGAAGGTCATGGCCGATTGCAGCGGTACGACACCCTGCGTTTTCCAGGAGTTCATATCCTGAATAAAGAGCGGCTGGGAGACGACGTAGGGCGCATTGAGCTTGCCGAGTATCTCCTCACGGGCGGCTGCCGAAGCTCCCGGAGTGGTTGCGCCGGCAGGTCCGCCGACAAACCCGAAGCCCATCATGTTGATGAGCATATCGATTTTGGTGTGGGTGAACCACTCGCGAGCGGCAACATGGCCCTCGACACCCATCACGAAAACCGGCAGGGGGTTGAGTCCCTTCGACTCGATGGCGCGGATGGTGTTGTCGATGTACTCCTTCTCCTGAAGCAGGTGCTTGCGGAAGAAGAGCATGGCAATATTGTGCTGCTTTTCAGAGTTGCGGTTCTTTTTATGCAGCCATTTCTCGTAGTGGTGCAGGTCTTTCATGTACTCAGGCGCGTCGGGATGATAGAATCCCATCGTTGGCACCTCCTGTACCTTGTCGGCCTTCACGTTCACGTCGAAGTATTCCGCCATGATGTAGTTGAACATGGAGGCGAGATTCTCGGCGGTCGGATGCATCCAGTAGGTGTACACCTGCATCCAGTTCTTGAAATCTTTGGCCTTTTTGGGGATCAGCGGCAGCATGGTGCGCATGATCTTGAGGAGCTTCATGTAGCCGTACAGGGCATCCTCGTCCCTTCCTTTCACCAGCATTTTCGCGACTTTCTTCACGATGTCCGGCATGCCGCTGCCGTCTCCCGAAACCACGTAATTGCCGACCTTCGTCATCTGCATGACTTCGGGCATCGACTCGTAGGCGAAGATAGTTCTGACCTTCGACTCATCGATCTGTTCCTGAAGCCAGTCGGCCTGGTTCTTGAACTGGATCAGGGTAGTAAAGATGCAGTCCGCTTCGCGGATCGCCTTGCCTGCCTCCGGGTTCTGGTGTTCGAGATCCTGGTCTGTCCACTGCGTCAGCTCGGCGTGCCGGCTGACCAAATCTTTCACTTCCCGCCATATGCGCTGGTTGCACTGTTCCATTCCGACAACCGCGGCAATTCGGATTTTGTCGCCCATAGATAACTGAGATGTGCTTTAATTGAGGTATTTCAGGCTACCTAATGTAATAAATCCCTCTGTGATATAACAGCTTGAAAAACAAGAACGGGGCATTTTGAGTTGGGCTCCTGGTGAACCGCAGGGCACCGTCTGCTCCGATACTTCCCCTGATCAATGGCGACAAGCTTCGAAAGGTTCCCGGATGATCGCTGAATGAAAAGAGTTATGGGAAAACAGGCTCTATGGCTGTTTTCCCGGCACCGCAATTGAACTCACCGTTAATGCCGGTTCTGGCTGGCAGACATTTTGCGGGGAAAAAACCGGATATACGTGAGAATGCTTACTTCTGATCCGGTTACAGAGGGCTGCCGGTTGCAGGAGAGAGGGTTTGCAAGTAATTTTTGTAGGTTTTGTCGTGAATGAACGAGAATTCCCGGTACTTCTCGGTAATGTGAAAAATACGATACCCTGCATCAGCCAGGCTGGCGATTACAGCTCTCGTTTTCTCTATCGGAACGGTTTTGAACCGGTGATGGAATTCGACGAGCAGCTGGTAGACCGGTATACCTGAATGCAGCAGGTCGTCGATCACCTCGTATTCGGCCGCTTCGATATCCATCTTGAGAATATCGATTTGTCTGACGCCGGCCTCGGTCATGATCGTTGAAATTCTTCTGACCGGCACCTCGATGGCATCACCGTCACGGGTGCCTTCATCAAGCAGGGTCAGCATGGTCGTCGAGCGTTTTCCCTTTTTCGGTATCCGGGGGTACATGCGAAGCGTGCCGTCTTTGCTGCCGATGGCCAGGGGGTGAAAATGGAATTGAAGCGGAGTGTTCTAAGTCTTTATCCATTCGACCCATCTCGGAGTCGGATCGAAAGCGTGGACAGTACAACCGAAATGGTCGATGACGCCTGTGTCGAACCTGATGTCGTTGGCGACACCGAAGGAGAAAACCACACTCGACCGGTCTATGCCGACCGGACAAAACGTCCATCCTCCCGTACTGGCGGTCTGGCAATCCAGTTCGATGCTGTTATCGAGTTCCTGTCCGGTCATCTGCCTGAAAAGGAGTTTTGACTTGGTGTACAAACGCATAAAGTGAGATGAGATGGGTGTTGATGTACTTTGAAAGAAGGTAGGCAATTAATAGATAAAACGGAAAAGCCGCCGTTCAGGCAGCCTTTCCGTTGATTCGCCCCCTTTGACAAGGGCCATAAAGAGCACGTTCGATCAATAACTCAGGTCGATTCCGGCGATGAACATGCGACCAGGGGCACGGAACCACTCAGCTTCTTCATACTGAACATTACCAATGTTATTGCAGGTCAGGGTACCGGTAATGTTCTTGCTGAACTGGTACTTCATACCAGCGTTCATAACGATGAAACCGCCAGGGAATACATCCCAATTGGCCGTATAGAAGTTCACGGCTTTGTAAGTACTTACATAGCGGCCATTAACGTTGACTGTGAGTTTTTTATTGGCTTTCCATGTTGCGCTTGCAGAAGCCGTATACTCTGGTCTCATTGGCAGCCAGTCTGGTTCAGGGTTTGCATCGCGCGTGGGGTATTCACCTATTTCATACGACAGGTTCTTGGCATTCATGTAGGTAAAAGCCGCTCCGAAATTCCATTCAGGTGTGGGCCTGTAGCTCAAGCTGGTCTCGATGCCCCAGATGCGTGCCTTTGTCATGTTTCCATACATGAAAGTGCCTTCAGTCTGGTTGATTCTCGACTCGATCAGGCTTTCGTAGTTGTTGATGAACCCTGCTAAATCAAACGAGAACTTGTCTCCGAACTGCTTGAAGATGCCAGCTTCATAAGCGGTCATTGTCTCTTTGTCAAGTTCCGGATTTACCATGCCTGAAAACAGGCCGCCTTCACGGACGAAGCGCTCGGTGAGCGTAGGTGCACGGAAGCTTCTGCCCCATGAGGCGCGGAATGATGTGTCGTCAGCGATCTTATAGTTGATAGCAACGCGGGGGCTGACAGCATCCACCGAGTTATTGATCGGTACGTAAGCGCCTCCCTCAGGGGTCGGATTCGTTATATCGGTCAATTGTGCTTCTTTGGCATCGATACCGCTCCAGTCGTAACGCACTGACAACAGGGCAGTTAGTCTGTCGCTCATTTTCCACTCGTCCTGCAGGAATGCCGCAAAGTTTTTTTCCTGTACGTTGTTGTAAGTGTTTGCCGCAGGATATTCTGGTGCGATCTGGGTGGTCCTGACGTCAACGATATTGCCATCCACGCCGAAGAGCAGGCGATGATTGTCGGTTGCGCGCCAGTCGAGCTTGGTACCTACGCCATAGCGATAAGCGTAGGTATCGTTGAAATCGCCCGGATTTCTGTCAGTGATAGGATAATCCTGCCAGGCGTTTGTCCTGTTGTACAGGATTTTGCTGTCATTGTAGGTCATGTAGACCCTGGTATCAAGGCTCAGCCTGTCACTCAGCAGATTAACGTAGTTCAAACCAATGAGGGCGTTTTTTCGCATGATGGTATCATCGGTGTAAACGTCATCGTAGGTCTTGTAGGTGGTCAGGGCACCTCCGGTCATGCCGTTGAGAGCGAAAGCAAATTGAGCAGCTGTATTGTATGTTACAAATCCAACGGAAGGAACATACGTCGTGTATGGAAATGTCGGCCATTTGGTTAATACACTGAGTGCGGGAGGAAGCGATTTTCGTTCTGCACGTGTAATGGTCTGACCAGCGCGATCGGTCAGGAACTGGGCAAAATCGGATACGCTGGCAAATGGTCTTGATCTGACGTATGAATCAAGAGCCTGATCCTCGTGCGTGACATACGTAGGTAGACTCCAGTCTGGGGGAGTCAGTGCCATCAGGTCATATGGCCAGGTCGTTGCGTAACCGCCAATTGACTGAGTATAGAAGGCGCTGAGCTGCAGGTATTGTCTCGAATCGATATCGTAACGGCCTTTAAATTTGATATCGTGTGAATCGACCCAGGTGTTTTCCTTGTAACCATCGTTACCGCTGTGCGAATACATCAAACTGTAGCCACCTTTGCCCCCCTTGTTGCCGATTCCGATGTATTGGCTGTTGATCCAGGGAGTGTAACCTTCGCGGTAAGCGCTGTGGTCGCTTGACGGAGGGGCGTCATAGAATCCCGCACTTAACCCGGCTTTGACCTCGAACTTGTCAGCCATGCCACCTTGGACATTGACTACACCACCCATCGCGCCAGATCCGTAAAGAGTCGCAGCAGCGCCTTTGAGTACTTCGACCTTTTCAGCGGCGTTCATGTTGACTGCTGGAAGGACGATTTCGCCGCTTTCAGGTGAATTGATGGGGAAGCCGTCATAAAGTCCCTGTACCCTTGTGCCGATTCCGCCACCCTGATAGGTGTTGGAGCCGCGTATCGAGACTGTTGAAGTAGTCTGTCCGCCGGCGCGGGTCATGACGACGCCGGGCACATCTTCTACTACTTTGTCAAGTGTCGGGTTAGGTTCTTCCCTGATCTGTTCTTTGGTGACTACGTTAGCAGTTACGGGTACGGACAGCCTGTCCTGTTTGTACAGGGCGGCGCCCACAACCACTTCAGAGGCCATGATGGTGGTCTGGCCCAAAGCAAAGTTCAACGTGGCGGTCTGGCCGTCGCCGACGGCGATAACCTGGGTGGTGGGAGCGTAACCGATGCTGCTGACGTTCACTTTCTGCTGTTTCGGAGGAACGTTCCTGAGGACGAAGTTGCCTTCGATATCCGTTGCGGTTGAAATGTTTGTACCTGCAATTGACACCGCAGCGCCAACGACACCTTCACCGTCTGCCTTGTCCGTAACACGTCCTTTCAGCACGCCATCTGCGCCATAGGTTGTTAATGGAGCCAGCGATGACGCAAGAAAGGTCACCGATAGGGCGAGCCTCTTCATGCCTGAACCTTTTGCCTGCTGCTTTTTCATGATTGTGAGCGTTGGTTTGTTGGTGTTGTGTGAGCGTTTGGGATATAAACCTCAAGCGACCAGTAATTTTCTGTCGCCTTACGTTGCTGCTCGTCGGCACTGGCAGGGTGGCCGACGGTAAGAATGTAGGTAAGCATCATTCAGCTGATATGCTTTATGTTATAAATTTATGGTGAATCAACACAAAGTCCAAAGAATAGGCGTCTATGGAGGACAGTAAATGCAAAAAAAGCCCTGAAAATGTTTCAGGGCTTTTTATCCTGATTAATTCATCAGGCCCAAAACGAACGGGATATCGTCTGAATAATGAGTCTTCCGCGATCGAAGCAATCCTGAAATCCTGATTTGAGATTGTTTTTCCCAGCCATGTTTTCTTTACTG
>Ga0233422_10000358_pt1 | contig 23552 bp, 21 predicted proteins | sample Watercolumn_Mata_2_FD_182724 | JGI IMG/M metagenome (GOLD analysis project Ga0233422, IMG submission 182724) | Freshwater microbial communities from Lake Matano, South Sulawesi, Indonesia - Watercolumn_Matano_2014_110_MG | ecosystem: Environmental > Aquatic > Freshwater > Lake | place...
AATTGCCTCTTTTTTGCTTTCACCATTAGTGAGCATCTTGGAGGCCCCCAAATTGCTAAATTATTCTCCTTATATCATATAGTTACGTTAGTTTCCATCAATTCCTGGGGCATAATCCAGGTTAATATCGTTTCTTCTCGGTATTAAATTTGATGGTTCTATTGGTTTAGTCGTAATTTGTTTTTCTATTCTTTTAAGTGATAATAAAATTGGCGCTGGAATAGCAAAATTCAAATTTTGCCCTCCAACTATCTGAAAAGCAGCCACTCCGACTACCTCACCATTGAGATTGACTACTGGTCCACCACTTGACCCGGGAGAAACAGGAGCAGAAATCTGAATTATCTTTCCAAATGTTGGAATCTCTCGAATGGCTGATATTAAACCATCTGCAACAGTTTGTTCAAACCCAAGTGGACTTCCAAAAACTAATATCCGATCACCAATTTTAGGCAATCTTTCAGAAATTTTTAAGAAATGAACCTTATTGGGAGGAATATTTGTGGCAATTTGGACAATATCTGCTGATTTGTTTTCCGCCACTATTTTTTTTACATTGTATTTTGCTCCATCCAATGAAATTATTTCAATTTTCGCTGCTTTTTCAATTACATGACAATTCGTAATAACATCTCCATTACTATTTATAAAGAATCCACTACCAACTTTTAATTTATTGTTATGTTTTCCATATGTATTAACTGTAACAACAGAGGGCATTATTTTTTCTATAATACCAGAGAAACTTTCTTGGCAATTTGCACGACTAATATTAAAAAAGATAAATAATACTACAATTATTATTTTTAAATAGAATACCGAATATCTATCAATAGCCCCCAACTTTCCTCCATTATTGATCTGTATTCTATTATTCATATTCAAATCTTTGCCCTACCAAATGCCCCCAAGTCGCCAACACCGGCCCTAAAAACTCCGGCTCCCCCTCCCATTGGGCTTGGGTGATGAGGAAGTGTCCGTGGCTCGCGGCCACCAGCAGCCCTTCCTCCGGCAGGCAGGCCGTGATCAGGCCGGGCGCGGGCGTATTTCCGGGGCGGGCCTCCAGCGCCCGGCCCCACCAGATGAAGAGCTTGCGGCCCTGGAGCATGGTAAAAGCCCCAGGGTAGGGATGGGTCACCGCGCGCACCAGATTATATATCTCCTGGGCCCCCTTTTGCCAGTCAATCAAGCCGTCTTTGGGACCCCGGCCGCCGAAATAGGAGGCCTGGCTCTGATCCTGGGGAATCCGGGGCGCGGTCCCGGCCCGGAGCGCGGGATAGATTTCCGTCATCAACTCCTTGGCGGCCGCAGTCATGCGCCCGAAGAGCGTGAGCGCGGTGTCCGTGGGAGTGATGGGCACCCGTTTCTGGGCTACGATCTCGCCCTTATCGGGTTTTTCCACCATGTAATGCAGGGTCACTCCGGTTTCCGTCTCCCCGTGCACCAAAACCCAATTCACCGGGCAGCGGCCCCGGTAGCGGGGCAGCAGGCTGCCGTGGAGGTTCAGCGCGCCCAGGCGGGGCAGGTCCAGCACAGGCTTTTTCAACATGTACCGGTAATAGCAGGAAAACAAAAAATCCGGCTCCAACCTGGCCATGGCCGCCACAAAAGCCGGATCATTGGGGTCCTCAGGCTGATAAACCGGCAAATAATTCTTAAAGGCCAACTCCCGCACCGAAGAAAACCAGATATTCTCCCGGTGATCATCCCCATGAGTCACCACAGCCACGATCTCGTCCCCCAAAGCCCGGCAATGCTCGATCAGGGCTTCGAGACAGACATAGCCGACGTTGTGGTAACCCATGAAGATGAGGCGCATTTAGGAGTTTTCCATTTTTCGTTTTTTCGCTTTTCGCTGTTCGTTTTTCGCTAAATAGTATGAAAAGACTTTGGATTCGCAGCCTTACCCACAGGCGAGGCGCAGCGCAGGCTGAAGCCTGCGTCTACCAAACTGATCACTGATCACTGATTACTTATTACTGATTACTATTACTGACCACTGACCACTGGCCCCTGACCCCTGCTTTCCGGCCCCTGGCCCCCTCCCCCGAGCTCCTGCCGGATCACAAACCGCGGCCGCTGCCGCACCTCCCGGTACATGCGGCCCACGTATTCGCCGATGATGGCCAGGCCCAGGGTGTTGAGGCCCACGAAGACAAAGAGAATGGCAAAGAGCGTGAAGACCCCCTCCACTTCCGGGCCTACCAAGAGGCGGCGCAGAAAGAGAAAGGCCCCGAAGCCCAGGCCCAGCAAGGCGATGAGGATGCCCAACAGCCCCACCACGTGGATGGGAAAGTTGGAAAACCCGGTCATGAAATCCACGTTGAGGCGCAAGAGCTTCATCAGGCTGTATTTGGACTGGCCCCGCTCCCTCTCCGCGTGGCCCACGGGAATTTCCGCCACCTTCCGGGAAAAGAGGTTGGCCAGCGCGGGGATGAAGCTGGAGGACTCCTGGCATTGATTGATGCTGTCCACCACCTCCCGGCGGTAGGCCCGGAGCATGCAGCCGTAGTCCCGGAGCTTCACGCCGGTGACCCGGGACATGACCTGGTTGATGATGAAGGAGGGCAGCTTGCGAAAAAGGGAGTCGTGCCGGATTTCCCGCCAGCCCCCCACGGTGTCATAGCCTTCCTCGATCTTGGCCACCAGCCTGGGAATTTCCTCCGGCGGGTTTTGCAAATCCGCGTCCAGGGTAATCATCACCCGGCCCCGGGCGGCCCGGAAGCCTGCGAAAATGGCCTGGTGCTGGCCGAAATTGCGGTGAAACTGGAGGGCCCGGATATTTTGGGGATGCTGCCGGTGGAGATCGGTGAGAAGCTCCCAGGAGCGGTCCCCGGAGCCGTCGTCCACAAAAATGATCTCATAGGGACGGTTCATGGCCGTGAGGGTGCGCACCAGGCGTTCCCCCAGCTCCTCCAGGTTTTCCTCTTCATTAAATACCGGGATGATTACCGAAAGGTAAGGCTCGGCGCGGTTGGTCCGGGGGGGTCCCGGTTCGGGCATAATTCGGTTCCTCACATGGGGCCGGATAAAAAAAAGGCCGTCGCCCGGAGGGGCGGCGGTCCCAAAAAAGCCGCGGAGCAGGCCGTAAGCCGAGTTCTGTTCCGGATTAATCCGGCGATGATCATTCCTCTGGGACCCCGGTTGCCCGGGGCCTCTAGCGGCCTACCCGGGAGCTTGGGCGGGCCACCCTCAAGCGCTCCCCTATTTGGCCTTGCTCCGGGTGGGGTTTTCCAAGCCGGCAATGTCGCCACTGCCGCTGGTGAGCTCTTACCTCACCTTTTCACCCTTACCGCGGGCGAACCGCGGCGGTCTGGTCTCTGTGGCACTTTCCCTGGGGTTGCCCCCGCTGGGGATTACCCAGCACCCTGCCCTGTGGAGCTCGGACTTTCCTCCGGCCGCTTCTAAACGACCGGCGATCATCTGGCCTGCTCCGCGACTCTTTGGGAATCTTGGGGAGATTGGCCGGGCCAATCTTCCTACTATCATTTTACCTTATAACTACTTTGCTTTCAAACGATACCAGCTTGCCGGGAAAATCTCAAAATAAATGCTGTCCACTTACCCCCCTCGCCCTACCCTCTCCCCCCGCTGGGGGAGAGGGAAATAATTGACATATCCATAAGATACAAATTTATGATTATTGACAGCGTCGAGGGGAAGAAATAGACACCCGTTTAGAACCTATTTCAAAACCTGAGCAAAGGGATCAATTGTGTTTTTAACCAACAAGGAGAGTTCTGAGGTTGGTCTTAAGTCCCCCTTTTTAAAGGGGGATTTAGGGGGATTTTCAGGCGCTTATAAAATCCCCCCTATCCCCCTTCAGAAAAGGGGGTAATTAATTCCAAAATCCCCCTCAGGTGGCTGGTCAACCAATCGGCAATTTTGTTCTTTTCACGGAAAACGGAAAACTGAAAACTGTCGTTAAGAGCGGCGATCTGCGGCTTCCCGGGCCAGGCGGTCGGCCTCTTGATTCCCGGCCCGGCCCAGATGGGAGACAGCATAGGCCTCGAAGTTTTGCAATTCCTTTTTGGCTTGCTGCCAGAGGGGTTGAAGATGGGGGCTCTTGACCCGGTAGGAGCCGTTAAGTTGCTCCACCACCAGTTGGGAATCGGCCAGGATTTGAATGCGGGTGGCGCCCTGCTCCCGGGCCATTTGCACCCCCAAAATCAGGGCCTGATATTCCGCCACGTTATTGGTGGTTTCGCCGAGATACCGGCTCAGATGGGCTTTAAGCGTGCCCCCGGGGTCATACAGGAGGGCGCCGGCTCCAGCCGGGCCGGGGTTGCCCCGGGAAGCGCCGTCGCAGTAGAGCCGCCAGTAGCCGGTCTCCCGGCGGCGGTAAGCGTCGGCCACCTTCTGAAAGAAGGCCTGGAGTTCCTCGCGGGTGAGGCCGAACTTTTCCAGGACCTGGGCGATCTCCAGGCCCTGGGCCAGGGCCTCGAAGACCGCGGCCCGACTGAGTGGAGGACGTTGGCTGCGGCTCAGTTAGCGCTCCCGGAAAGGCTTTCTTCCAAGACCTCTTCTTCCTGCCAGTAAAGGATGCGCTGGCAGTGGGGGCACTGGATGATCTCCACTCCCTTCTGCAAGTCGATGAACTGCTGGGGCAGGATATTCATGTGGCAGCCGAAGCAGACCCCCTCAGTCACCGGGGAGATGGCCGTGCCGTTGCGGCGCTGGCGGATGAACTCATAGCGTTTCAAGAGCTGCGCGGGCACACCCTTGCGCAATTCCTTCCGCTGTTTCTCTAAAACCGCCAGTTCCCCTTTGAGTTTGGCGACTTCGGCCTCCACTTCCCCGGTGCGGTTGGAGACCAGTTCCCGTTGATCCTGGAGACGCTGCGTCTGTTCGGCGATGCTTTGGTTTTGGCCTTCCATGAGTTCCAGCAGTTCCAACACCCGGGTCTCTTTTTGGTCCCGCTGATCCTCTTTAAAAGCGATTTCCTTGAGCATGGCCTTGTATTCGATGTTGCTTTTGATCTCCATGAGACGCTGGCGGCTGCTCTTGATGCCTTCCTCCATTTCCGCCACTTCTTTTTCGGTCTCCAGCTTCTGCTTTTTCAGATTCTCCAGTTCCTGGGTCTGGGCTTCATATTCAGCCTGCAACCCTTCCAGGACTGCGTTTTCCGCCCGCAGTTCTTCTGGAAGCCTTTCCAGGGACTGGGTGACCTCCATAATTACCTTGTCCAACTCCTGTAAATCTACTAACCGCTTCAACTCCGGTAGCAAAATTTAACCTCCATGGCTGTTGTTGTCTTTCCTGTCCCGGCCCCAGGGCTATCAGGGGCTCGGGGAAAAAGTGGATTAATAAAAACCCCTTAAAGGTAACTAAAAGGCGCCTCTTCCGGGGCCACCTCCACCTGCACCTGGAGCCCGGCTTGTTCAAAATCGCGCCGCAATTGCCGGGCCCATTCCGGGATAAAGATAACTTCGCTGGCAAAATGCCCCACTTCCAAAACGGCAAATCCTTCACGGTATCCGGGGGTGGCCTGATGGTGCCGCACCTCCCCGGTAAGATAAACCTGGGCCCCTTGCTGCCAGGCCGCGGTGATGAGCTCGCCGCCGCTGCCGCTGCACAGGGCCAAACGCGACACCACTTCCGGAGGACGACCCCAGATTTTCACCTGTTCGATCCCGAAAACTTCCTTCACTCGACTGACCAATTGGGCAAAAGACAGCGGCATGCTCCAGCCGCCGATGCGCCCCAACCCCAGAGACTCACCCTGGTTAGCCAAAGGATAAAGATCAAAAGCTGGCTCTTCATAAGGGTGGGCGGCCTTAAGCCGGGCCACCGCTTCCTGCAGACGGCTTCCCGGCGTCAGTATCTCCAGCCGCGATTCCTCTGCCCTAGAAAGAGAGGCCACCCGCCCCCGGAAGGGCTTTGCCCCCTCTAAGGGAATATAAGTCCCCTGGCCTCGGGATGCAAAAGTGCAATGGGAATAGCGCCCGATGACTCCTACCCGGTCGTCCGCCAGGGCCTCGCGCACCCGGTCTTCATAGCCCACCGGCACGAACGCCGTGAGCTTGTACCACTCCTCCCGGGTGGTTTCCTGAAGCACTTTCACCTCTTCCAGTTCCAGAAGCCGGGCCAGATAGTCGTTCACCCCGCCTGGGGCCGCGTCCAGGTTGGTGTGGCAGGCCACGTGGGCGATGCCGCCCCGGATCAGGGCCGCCAACAGTTCCCCCAGGGGCCGGTCTTCCCGCACCGCGGCCAACGGCTGATAAAGCAGCGGATGGTGGGTCAGAAGCAATTGCGCGCCCACGGCCCGAGCTTTTGCCACCACCGGGGCGCTCACCTCCAGGGCCACCAGCGCCTTCTCCACCTGACTCTCCGGATGGCCCAGGAGTAGGCCCACCCGGTCGTCCGGCACGGCCCAGCGCCAGGGGTACAAAAAATCCAGCCGGGCCAAAATCTCTTTTAAAGTTACGCTCATGGGACATAAAAAAGGGGTGCGCAGAGAGCACCCCTTGGGGTTAAACCCCTATATAAGCAAAGCCTGCGTATCGATTTCGATAGATGTGCAGTCCTCCAGCGCCCCTGGTGGGCCCACCTGGATTTGAACCAGGGACCGTCCGGTTATGAGCCGGTTGCTCTGACCTCTGAGCTATGGGCCCGCAATGCGATTTCATATAAGATTTATTGTATTAATTATTCTCCCATAGTTCAATAGGGTTAGGGTATGATTTGCGTCTTTGCGTCTTTGCACCTTTGCGTGAGAATTTTTTTAGTGTTCGATAAAACTCTTTAGCCTTGTGCTCCGGGACGGATGGCGCAGTTTCCGCAAAGCCTTGGCTTCGATCTGGCGGATGCGCTCCCGGGTAACCTCGAAATCCCGCCCCACTTCTTCCAGGGTATGGTCGGTCTTTTCGCCGATGCCGAAACGCTTGCGTAAAACCTTTTCTTCCCTGGGGGTAAGAGTGGCCAGCATCTTCCGAGTCTGGTCCGCGAGATTGAGATTGGCCACTGCCTCAATGGGGGTGGAAATCTTTTTGTCTTCGATGAAATCCCCCAGGTGGCTGTCTTCTTCATCGCCGATGGGGGTTTCCAGGGACAAAGGCTCCTTGGCGATCTTCAGGACCTTGCGCACCTTTTCCAGAGGAAACTCCATCTTTTCCGCGATTTCCTCCGGGGTGGGTTCCCGGCCGATTTCCTGCACCAGGTAACGGGAAGTGCGGATGAGTTTATTGATGGTCTCGATCATGTGCACGGGAATGCGGATGGTGCGGGCTTGGTCGGCGATGGCCCGGGTGATGGCCTGGCGGATCCACCAGGTGGCGTAAGTGCTGAACTTGTAGCCCCGCTCGTATTCGAATTTTTCTACCGCCTTCATCAGGCCGATGTTGCCTTCCTGGATCAGATCCAGGAATTGCAGCCCCCGGTTAGTGTATTTTTTGGCAATGGACACCACCAGGCGCAAATTGGCCTCCACCAGTTCCCGTTTAGCTTTCTGGGCCAGGTATTCCCCCTTTTCCACCTGGGCCATAATGGCCAGCAGCCTGGGCCCGGTCAGCCCCACGTCCTGCTCCACTTTCCGCATCTGCTTTTGGGTTTTGGTCCATTGGGCTTCCAGTTCCGTCATCTTCTCCGGAGTAATTCCCGAGGGCAGGGTAGTAAAAACCCCTTTCCTGAAATCCCGGAGCACAGTGCGGAACTTGGTGGCCGAGATGCCCAGCGTATTCAGGCATCTCTCCCCCCGCCGGTGGCATTGGCGCACGCCAAACGCGAAATGGCGCAGTTTCTCCAAAATCTGCTCCAGGTGGAAGCGTTCCAGGCGCAGGCCCTTCAGATAATCCGCCATGCGGCGGCGCGCGGTAGCCAGGCTTTTTTCCGCCTGGGTCCGGGCGTCGCTTTTGGGAGGCGCGGCAGCCGCCTCCTTCTGTAACTGCCGGATTTTTTCTTCCTTTTGCCGCAATTTCTGAATCAGGTTAAGGACCCGGGATTTCTGAGTGGATTGGTCCAGGATGGGTTCGTCTTCGTCAAAATCCATCAGGACTTCCTGGGGATCCAGCTTCTCCTGCTCCAACTTATTGGCCAGATTCATGATTTCCTTCAGGCCGTAAGGGACCTCCAGGAGGGAGCGCAGCACTTCTTTCTCCCCGTCTTCAATGCGCTTGGCGATCTCCACCTCTCCTTCCCGGGTGAGAAGGGAGACCATGCCCATCTCCTTCAAATAGAGACGCACCGGGTCATCCAGTTTGGCGACCCCTTCCGGTTCTGGCACCAAATCCCCTTCGCCCTCCTCCAGCTCCAGGGGGGTGGTCAGCACCAGATTGCGGTTGACCTCCGAGGACGGCAGCTCCAGGTCGTCGAAGATCAACATGTCTTTCATTTGCTCATTCAAAAGGCTTTCAGGAGATAGGGAGTCGTTCAGGTCATCTATGGCCAACAGGCCATCTTCATCCCCCATGGGCATAATTTCCGGAAATCCATCCATACCCATTCCCTTGGTCATCCATCTCCTCCTTTTGCTGCGAACCTTACTTCAGGTCCTCCAGTTGCCGGTCGATTTCCTGCCTCTTAGCCAGCAACGCCAGTAAATCTTCCCCGCCGGCAGCAGCGGTGGCCTTTTCCAATTCCCGTTTGATCCGGTCTCTGGCCTTTTTCAGCCGCCTTCTTTGCCAGGCCCGGCGCCAATCATCCGTCAGGAGTTCCCCGGACGGACCGTCAAATTCCCCCTCCTCTAAAGTTAAGGCGCAGATCTGCTGTTTCAGGTGGTCCTCTTCCACCCGCTCCAGCAACAAGCTGTGATCCAACGCGCCGGTTTCCCGAAAACAACTGATAATCTGCTGCAACAGTCCTCTAAGTTCCCGGTCCTCGAAATCCCCGGCCCACTCTTCCAGTTCTTCCAAGGCCAGAGAGAGAGGCTGGTGCAGGACCCATTTAAGCAAGCCCCTCTCCAGGTTGATGGCCAGATGGCCCGCAGGGTCAAGGCGCCGGGGCGCGACCGGGGCCAGGGTGGTAAGGCTTTGCCGCAGCGCCACCTCTTCCACCCCCAGGCGTTCCGCGGTGAACTTGAGCCACAGGCCTTGCTCCACCGGGTCGCTCAGGGCTTGGAAATAGGGGCGCAGTTCCTCGGCGATGCGCACCCGGCCTTCCAGGTCCAGACCGTGGGCCCCGACCAGCTCCTCCACCAGGAACGCGAACCAGGGTTGGGCCTTTTCCCAGGAAGACTGGAAAATTTCCACCCCGTGCTTGAACGCGTAAGTGTCCGGATCATGGCCCGGGGGCAGGGGCAGCACCCGCACCGCCAGACCTTCCGAGGCAAACAAAGGAAAAGCCCGGCGCATAGCCCGGGCTCCCGCAGCATCCCCGTCAAAAACCAGAACCACTTTGGCTACCTGGTTTTTGAGCAAACGCACCTGCTCCCGGGTGAGCGCGGTGCCCAGGGTGGCCACCACGTTGGCGATGCCGTGCACCCTGAGGGCCAGCAAATCTAAATATCCTTCCACCACCAGAGCCACGCCCGTCTGCCGCAGGGCTTCCTGGGCCTGGGGCAGGCCGTAGAGGGTGCGGCCTTTGGTATATAGCGGGCTTTCCGGGGAATTGAGGTACTTGGGCTCGCCTTCGCCGATGATCCGGCCCCCGAACGCGATGACCCGGCCCTGGCGGTCCAGGATGGGGAACATGAGGCGGTCCCGGAAGCGGTCGTAATAGCCGCCCTGTTGCCGGGGCATGAGCAGGCCCACTTCCTGGGCCGCGTCCAGGGAAATCCCCCGGCTCTGCAAATGCTTCCGCAGGCCGTCCCATTCATCCTGAGCGTAGCCCAAATGAAAATCCCGCACCACTTCCGGCGTGAGGCCCCGCTTTTTGATGTAAGCCCGGGCCTTTTCCCCGCTGGAGCCTTTCAGGTTGGCGGCATAAAAGGCCGCGGCCGTCTTGTTGATTTCCTGCATTAACTGCCGCTTCTGCGCCCGCCGCCCCCCTTCGGGGCCCAGGTCCTTGAAGGTCAGGGGGATATTGTAGCGCCGGGCCAGCTCCTCCACCGCCTCGGGAAAGGTGAGGCGTTGGTGCTGCATTAAAAAAGAAATGACATTCCCCCCCGCGCCGCAGCCGAAACAATAGAAAATGCCCTTGTCCGGGGCCACGGTGAAGGAGGGCTTGGTCTCCGCGTGGAAAGGACAAAGCCCCAGAAGATTTCTGCCCTTCTGGGTCAATTTGACGTATTGGCCCACCACCTCCTCGATGGGGGCCGCGTCCTTGATCTCCAGGAGCTTGTCTTCGGGGATAAATGCCATTAAGAACCCGTTTTCCGCTTTCCGTTTTGGGTCTTCGGTCTTCGGCTAAGAGCTTGTTTCGTAGGACGGCTTCCGGCCCGCCGTCCCAGTGGCCCAGGCTTTCTAGCCTGCGCACCTTTGAGGGCGGGCCTCCTTGCCTGCCGTGATGCAGGGGCGTAAATGCAGCTGGTATCTTTTTTCTTATTCGGTGAGGTACGCCCCCCACATTAATTTTGCCTCAAAGGGCTTTCGGCCTGATAAGGCGGGCCTTTCCCGCCCTGTGGCACAGGCTTTCCAGCCTGTGCTCCTTATTTGGCGATCAAATCTTTCTTAAATGACGCCAATTCCCCGCTGAGCCGCCAGATGCGCAGTTTCATATCCTCCCGGTGGCCCAGAAGGGTATCCATGTCCGGGTTTAAGCTACGCAATTCGCTGGAAGTAATGGACACCGGATCATGCCGGAGCTGCACCTCATCCACGGGGATGCCGGTAAACTTGTCCAGCAGTTTGGGGGACAAGACCAGTAAATCCACGTTAGTCCGCCCCTTCACCGTCTGGGTAACCTTCATGGGATAATAGAGGAATTTGGTCTTGAAACGGTATTGAATGGCCTCGCCGGTGCTCAATACTTCATTCAAGGCGACCACGTCAAAGACGAACCAGGTAAAGCCTTCGGCCAGGTATTCGGAAATAATCCGTTTATTGGCTTCGGGAATGATGGGGTTTTGCACCCCCAGGTTTTTGAGATACTTTTCCACCCAGGCGATGAACCCCTGGGTGTTCAGTACGTGGGTTACGGAGATATCGTGGGCCCCGATCTTTTTGTGGAAGGTCACTTCCCCCGCGGGCCGGGCTGTCGCGCCGGCGTGAGATCCCGGCGCCTTGCCGGTGTAAACGTCAAAGATGCGGATTTTGCTATTGATCAGTTTGGTGGCCCGCCGAAAGGTCTCCACGTCCCCTTTTTTCACTTGCGGCTCGGCAGGGAGAGGTAGGACTTCCAGGACCTGGGTGGGTTCGGAAGCCCTCAAGTCGGTGGATAGCAGGAGAATTTCTTCCTCCCCATTCCAGGCGATCATGGCCCGCTGGTTGGGCTCGAAGATCTGGACGTGGGGCTTGATGGGAATAATGCACCGGTCGGCAAACAGAGGAGCAGTACCAAGAAACAGGAACAGGACCAAGAAAAAGCTGACTTTTTTCATCCGTACCTTTCTTTATCCTGGTGGCGCAGGCTTTCTAGCCTGTGCATCCTCTAATCCCTCAACTCCACCACGGTCACCCCGGGATTATCCCCCCCATGCATATCCTTCACTGCCCGGTGATGTTTCAGGTAATCCCAGACCGCGGCTTTAAGCTTCCCGGTGCCCACCCCGTGGATGATGTCCACCTTTTCCTGGCCGTGGAGCATGGCCTGGTCCAGCAACCGGTCCACCAGGGGCAGGGCCTCGTCCACCCTTAAACCCACCACGTTCAGGCTGGGCAGCCACTCCGGGGGGAGATGCCGGCCCCGGGAAATCGCGTCCCTGGCCGCGGCTTCCGTTTCTCCGGTCAAGGAGGTAATCTCCTCCGGCAGCACCCGGAGTTTCACCTTGCGCACTTGCACTTCCAAGCGCCCGTCTCTGCCCGCGGCGGCCAAAACCTTGCCGCTCAGGCCCAAAGCGGGGAGAAATACTTTTTGTCCCGGCCCATATTCCGGCGCCTCTGTTTTCGCGGACCGGGCCTTGGGTGTCAAGTCCTGGAGAAGCTGGGCCTGCTGGGCGGAAAACTCCTGGCGCAGGCGGCCCCAGGATTCCTGGCCTTCTTTCAGGCGCTTGACAATCTCTTTAAATTCCGCCTCCGCCTTGCGGATGCTTTCTGCGGCCCGGGCCTGGGCCTCCTGACGCCAGCGTTCCTGCTTTTCTTTCAGGACCTGGAGTTCCTGTTCCAATTCCTGTTTCTTTTGCTCCAGTTCCGCTTCCCGCTCCGCCAGCTTCTCCTGCTCATAGGCCAACTGCTGCTGGGCCGCCTCCACTTCCGCGAGCAGCCGGTAGGCCCGCAGTTCCTCCTGGTCCAGGTAGCCCTCGGCCTGTTCCAGTATCTCCGGGGACAACCCCATCTCCCGGGCGATTTTCAAGGCGTTGGAGGCCCCCACCACCCCGTAAGCCAGGCGGTAGGTGGGCTTCCGGGTCTCTTCGTCGAAGATCACCGCCACGTTTTCAAACCCCGGCTGCTTCAACGCAAAACTTTTGATCAGGGGAATATGGGTGGTGGCCGCGCCGTACGCGCCCCGGATGTCAAACGCCTGGAGCAAAGCCAAAGCCAAAGCTCCGCCTTCCGTGGGGTCGGTGGCCGTGCCCAATTCATCCAGCAGCACCAACGCCCGCTCAGGCAGATTTTGGAGCATATCTAAAGCCCGTTTCAGATGCGCGGAAAACGTGCTCAAATCCTGGTGCAAATCCTGGGGGTCGCCGATGTCCGCAAAGACCTGGTCAAAGGGATGAAACTCGCTGCCTTCCGCCACCGGAATGGGGATGCCGCTCTGCACCATGAGGGTGAGGAGCCCCAGGGTCTTCAAAGCCACGGTTTTGCCCCCGGCGTTGGCCCCGGAAATAATGAGAAAACGCTGTTCCGGGTTAAGCTGCAAATCAATGGGCACCACTTCCGGGTTGCGAGGATTCTCCCGGCGGCGCTGCACCAGCAAAGGATGCCGGGCTTGGCGCAAGTCCACCCCGGGCTTAGAGCGCCAGATGGGTTCCCGGGCCTTGAAGCTCCGGGCAAAATGCGCCTTGGCCTGGAGCCCGTCAACTTGAGCCAGCCCGGCCAGAATCTCCCGGATTTCCTCCATCTGATTGCGCACCAGATCGGTGAGGCGTCGCAAAACCGCTTCTTCTTCCCGCTTTTCCCGGTTGCCCAGGAGATTGAGCTGGTTGTTCTGCTCGACGATGGCCAGAGGCTCGATAAACAGCGTGGCCCGGGTCTGGGACTGGTCGTGGATGATGCCCGGAATCGCGCCCTTATGGTCGGCCTTGATGGGAATGACGTAGCGGCCGTGGCGCTGGGAAATTGTGGTGGTCTGAAGCGCATCATGATATTCAGACCCGAAGAAATTCTGCTTGATCTGCCTATTCAGCCCCTCCCGGGTCTGGCTCAATTCCCGGCGCACCGCGTGCAGTTCCGGGGAGGCCTGATCCAGGATGAAATTGTGGGGGCTGATGCACTGCTTGATGGCGTCGCGCAGGGAGGCCAAGTCGTGGAGCGGCCCGGCCAGGGCCGTGAGGCGGGGGTAGGCGTCCCCCAGGTTCAGAAATTGCCGGAGCTTGCGGGCCAGGCGCAGCACCTGCAAAATATCGTTAAAGGCCTCCGGCGGCAGCAGGCTCCCCCGCACCAGGGCCTTGGCCAGCCAGGGGGACAGATCGGGGAAATCCGCCAGGGGCAGGTCCCCTTCCCGGCTGGTAAGATCTTGTAGTTCGTGAATTTCCTGGAATTTGGCCCGGATGCTGGCAAGATCGCTGACTGGCTGAAGACGCGCTAAGAAGTTCCGGCCCAGGGCGGAGGCGGCATACTCTTGCACTACCCCCAATACCCCGGGAAATTCCAGGGCGGTCAAGGTTTGCTCCGGCATGCCCCTCCAGTGTCCTGGTAAAGGGGGGAAGGATCAGGAGCCTAAACGCCGCCGCACTATCTCCTGGACCACCTTCCCGTCGGCCCGGCCTGATAAAGAGGCCATGGCGCTTTTCATTACCTTGCCCAGATCTTTGGGGCCGGTTGCCCCCACTTCCTGAATGATCCGGGCCACCACCGCCTCCACTTCTTCGGGAGAAAGCTGGGGCGGCAAAAAAGAGAGGAGGATGCTTAGCTCCTCCTCTTCTTTGTGGGCCAGGTCGGGCCTCCCGGCTTTAGTGTATTCATGGATGGCCTCCCGCCGCTGTTTGACCTGAGTGTTGATTACCGCTTGCAACTCTTCTTCGGTCACTGGGCGTTTCAAATCCACTTCCCGATGGCGGATGGCGGTCTTCAGCATCCGCAAGGTGGATAACGCCACGGCCTGTTTCCCTTTAAGGGCTTCCTTGAAGGCCTCTTCAACCCGCTTCGACAGTGAGGTCATGAACCCTCAATCTTGCGGAGCTTTTTCAAAGCCCGTTTCTTGGCCGCTAAGATTTTCTTTTTACGCTTAATACTGGGTTTTTCGTAGTGTTCCCGTTTGCGAATCTCCGAGAGGATTCCCGCTTTTTCGCACTGTTTTTTAAAGCGTTTAAGGGCGACCTCGAAGGGCTCGTTGGGTTTCACCCTGACGCCCGGCATCCATTCCAACCTCCTCCCTGCTCGCAGATTCCCTCCTGCCGGGTCATACCCCCCGGGAAGTAAGGCCCCAGGAGATTTGTGGCAGGAGGAGGCGCTAAATCCTCAAACGAATATTTTTTATCACCTATTTTGAATCTGTCAAGGGGTTTTTTGTTCCCGCCCAGGTATCCTAAATGGAGTAGAAGTATTTGTCCTCTCGGCCCGTGTATGATATTATTACAATTTATAAGCCTTTCTCTCATTCTTTGCCGCACCGCGAGCATCCAGGGCTAATATCTCACTGATTACAATCATAAACATAAATAAGAATGAAAATTTTCAATCTTAGCTGCAAAATCCTGGCAATCGCTACTCTGGTCTTCCTGGGGCTTGCTTCAAGCCTGGGAGCCGTGTCGGACCGCTTGAAAGAGGGCGACGAATTCCTCAATAGTCCCTCTCTTGACTTGCCCCGAGCCCTCTGTGCTCTAGACCTGTATACAGAACTCCTGGCCCAGGCCAGGCCCCCCCATACGCCTATTTTGCTGCGCCTGACCCGCACCTGTTTTCTCATCGGTGAATTAACGCAGCCCAGCCAACGGCAGAAATATTATGAAAAGGGCCGGGCCTACGCAGAAATGCTCTTAAAAGAGGAGCCCGCCCGGGTGGAAGGAAGGTACTGGCTGGCCTTGCACCTTTGCGGCCAGGCGGATACGGGCGGGGCCATGCAGGGACGGAAGCTCCTGCCCCAGATTATGAAAGAATTGGAGCAGGCCCGGGGCATTGACGAAGCTTATGAGCAGGCCGGCTGTCACCGGGTGTTGGGGCGCATCTACTTTGAGGCCCCGGCCTGGCCTTTCTCTGTGGGCGACCTCGAGAAATCCTACCAACATCTATCCCGGGCCGTTCGCCTGGCTCCGGAAAACAGCACCAATCATCTCTATCTGGCGGAGACCTTGATCAAGCTGAACCGGCAGGATCAAGCCCGCCAGGAATTGGAAAAAGTGCTCCAAGGCTCTAAGCACGCGCTGCTGGCCAAATGCCTGGAAGAAGACCGGCAGGAAGCCCGGCGCTTGCTCGCGGGAATCGCGAATTCAGCCGAGACGAAATGATGCCGCTTAAAAAGATAACTTGCCGGTTATTCAGCATTTTACTGATACTGCTCCTGGCCGGATGCGTCACCGTCAAGGTGGATCTTTTCGAAGAACCCAAGCCCTTGAAAGAAAAGGTGGTGTCCGGTGCCGGCCGGGATAAAATCCTGCTGGTGGACATCTCTGGCCTCATCGTGGAGTCCCAGCCCCGCAGTCTGTTGGGGCTAGGCATGGGATCGACCACCACTCCCAGCAGAATCAAAGAGGAATTGGACAAGGCGGCCAAGGACAAACACATCAAGGCCCTGGTCCTCAGGATTAATTCTCCGGGGGGCACGGTCAGCGCTTCGGACATCATCCACCACGAGCTGCTGGCCTATAAAAAAGAGACCGGCGTGCCGGTGGTGGCCTGTCTCATGGGCCTGGCCACTTCCGGGGGCTATTACCTGGCCCAGGCCGGGGATACCATCGTCGCCCATCCCACCGGCATCACCGGCTCCATCGGCGTTCTGGCCATGAAGCTGAACGTCAAGGGGCTGATGGACAAGGTGGGCGTGGAAGGCGAGATGGTGAAGAGCGGCCAATGGAAGGATTTCTGGTCCCCCTTCCGGCCTGCCAACCCGGAAGAAAAGCAAATGATGCAGCAGGTCATCGACAGCTATTACCGGGGGTTCGTGGAGGTGGTGGCCCTGGGCCGAAAGATGGAGACCAAAGAGGTGCGGAAGGTGGCGGACGGCCGCATCTACACCGCGGCCCAGGCCAAGGACCTGGGACTGGTGGACAGCCTGGGGTATCTCGACGACGCCATTAAAATCGCTAAAAAACAGGCAGGCCTGGAAGAGGCCAAGGTGGTACGCTATCACCGCCCCGGCAGTTACCGTCCCAACATCTATTCGGGGTTCCCTCTCCCCGACCTTTCCGGGGCCGTAACCCCTCAATTTCTTTACATTTGGATGCCGGGAGAAATTTAGCAAAAAAATTTTTTAAGGTTTCCGGGGGCCGGGCCGATAAGCTTAACAAGAGGCAGGAACCTGCCTGCTTTCTCACAACAAGGATGGGTGAGGAAGTCCTTTAAATGCCTGAATCTCCAGGAATGCTGGGGCCTTCAGGGATATAAGGGCTTGCCTCCTATCCGTGTTTTTATTGTCAGGGGGAGCTTACCGGCAGTTGAGGAAGCCTGCTTGACTGTAGAAAAAAAATAATTAATATTACAAATAAGTTAAAAAATAGGGATATTTATGAAAATCACCGATATTCAGGGAACCAACGTTACTCAGTTGCAGAACGAACAGGCGGGTGCGGTTGAGCCTCGGACCCCACAAACCGAAGCCACCCAAAACGCCGATAATATTCAACTGTCCCAAGAGGCGCGTCTGATGCAGAAGGCCAGCCAGGTTATTGCCGAGACCCCGGATGTACGGCAAGAAAAGGTGGATTCCATCAAAGAGGCCGTGGACACGGGGAGTTATCCGGTCAACGCCCAAAAAGTGGCGAACAGCATGATCGCCAACCTGATCATGGAGCGCTAAGGCTCTTTTCAAGGCAACAAGAGGGTAATGGGGTGAGGGGTGTCCCTGGGGGGGATGCCCCTTTTTTGTTGTGCGGATATAAGGGGATTGGAGGGGCTGAGGAAGTAAGCAGTGAGCAGTGAGCAGGGGTCAGGGGCCAGGGGCCAGTGAAAAGCAGTGATTTTAAATGCGATTAATCTTGGTGCAGCAGAATAAACTGAAGGTCTGAATCATGGGATTCACCCTATTTTTATTCATTTTTTTTCTGATCATTATTATTATCAGTTTGTATCTTGCATATTTGATATTGAAATATATTTATGGAAAGGACTACAAAAAATGGGAACCCATTCTCTATAAAGATGTTACCTTAAGATCAATATTCTTTTCGAAAAGGGGCGGATCAAAAATATTTAGAAAGGATGAACCGAAAACAATAGAAAATAAGGAATAATAACCAGCGCCCAAATTCCAGCATTAATGCCATGAATAGTCCAAGGTTAAAAGTTATTCACATTTTAAATCCCTGTTTTTTCCCTGACCCCTGACCCCTAGCCCCTGACCCCTGGCCCCTGGCCCCTGCTCACTGCTCACTGCTTACTGCTTACTGCTCACATTTCCCTCAGCGCCTGCACCCGCGCCAACAGCAACTCCGCGGCCCGCTCCACTTCCTCCCGTGTCGTCGGCCGCCCCACGCTCAGGCGCACCGCGCCACGGGCTACTTCTAAACTCACCCCCATGGCCGCCAGCACCGGGGAGATGGTCTCTTCGCCGCTGTGGCAGGCCGCGCCCAAAGACGCAGCCAACTCCGGGATTCCCCCCAGGATATCGCCCCCAGAGAGCCCGGGGAAAGAGACGTTCAGGGTGTTGGGGAGGCGTTCACGCTCCGGTCCGTTCAGGACCAATTCCGGAAATCCCGCCAGCAAGCGCTCATGCAACAAATTTCGCAGTTTCAGAAAATGCGGGCCATCTTGTTCTACCCGTTCCCGGGCCAGGCGGCAGGCCTCTCCCAGGGCCACGAGATAAGGCACGTTTTCCGTACCCGCGCGGCGTCCCCCTTCCTGCCCGGCCCCGTGGAGCAGCGGGCTAAATTGGCAGCCCGTCCGCACGTACAGGGCCCCCACGCCCTTGGGCGCATAAAATTTGTGTCCTGCCAGGGTGAGGAAATCCACCTGCATCTCCGCCACCTTCACCGGGACTTTGCCCACGCTCTGGGCCGCATCCGTGTGGAACCAGACCCCCGCGGCCCGGCCTATCTCGCCGATTTCGGCAATGGGCTGGAGCGCGCCGGTCTCGTTATTGGCGTGCATGACGCTGATCAAAATGGTCTTGGGAGTAATGGCCCGGCGCACCGCGTCCGGGTCCACCAGGCCCTGAGAATCCACCGGCAGCATGGTGATTTCAAAGCCCAGGGATTGCAGTTCCCGGCAGGGAGCCAATACCGCGGGATGCTCAATCGCGGTGGTGATGATCTGGCCTTGCCCCTTTAGCCGGGCTACGCCTTTGAGGACCGTATTGTTGGCTTCCGTGGCCCCGCTGGTAAAGACAATCTCTTGCGGCCGGCATGACAGAAGGGCCGCCGCCTGGCCCCGGGCCTCCGCCACCGCGTCTTTGGCCCTGATCCCCAACAGATAATCGCTGCTGGGATTGCCGAACTCCGCCTCCAGAAAAGGCTGCATGGCCCGGTACACTTCCGGGGCGATGGGCGTGGTGGCGTTGTAATCGAGGTAGATCATCGAGGTTTCCGCAACTCGTAGTTTTTTTGCAGGTTCATCCAGATATCCGGCCCCGTGCCGAACCAGCGACCCAAGCGCAAGGCCGTATCCCCCGAGATGCCCCGCTTGCCGCGGATGATTTCGGTGATCCGGTTCGTGGGCACCCCTAATTCTTTGGCCAACCGGTTGGCGCTCATTCCCAGCGCCTGCAACTCATCAGCCAGGTGCTCCCCTGGATGGATGAGAAGTCGGGCCATGACATCTCCTAACAGCATGATTTCCTTGACAGCCCCTCGTTAATCTTTAAGATTATACGATAACTCAAACTATCTAAATCTTTTATCTCTAATGCCCCGCTCCTTCTCCCCCAACTTTTATTTTTTCGGCCGCTGGCTGGTGCGCCAGACCATCGGCCGCGCCTTCCGGCCCATAGTCAGCGGGTTAGAGCATCTGCCTCCCTCCGGCCCGGCCATTATCTGCCCCAAACACCAGCGCTGGGAAGACATCCCCATGATCGGCGCGGCCCTGCCCCTGCCGCTGCACTATATCGCCAAGGCGGAACTCTTCCGGCAGCCCTTTATCCGGGAGCTGTTGGGCGCCTGGGGCGGGGTGCCGGTGGACCGGGAGCGGCCCCGGGCTACCCTCTCCTCTTTTAAGAAAATGCTCCCTTTGCTCCAGCAAAAAGCCTATATCGTCCTCTTTCCCGAAGGCACCTATATCCGGGGCCGGGTGGGGCCCGGCAAACACCGCCTCATCCAGCTTCTCCTTAAACTCCAGGGCCAGGACGGCTTGATCCCCCTACCCTTCATCCCCGTGGGCCTCACCTACTACCCCCGGACCCTGGGCTATAACGTGGAAATAAATATCGGCTCACCCTTGAGTGCGCCTGACCCCTGCCAGGCTCAGGTTCTTACCGAATCCCTCATGGATCGGATCGCCCGCCTATGCGGGGAAGTGAGCAGTAAGCCGTGAGCAGTGAGCAGTAGAAAACGAGCCCACTGCTTACTGCTTACTGCTCACTGCTTACTCATTCACCGGCAGTCCCAGTTCCTTCTGGAATTGAGCTACCCCGATTTCCTCGATGATCTTGCCCAGGCGTCTCTTTTTTCCGGCCTCTTTGAACCAGTCCAGCACTTTGGCTGCCAGGGCCAGGGCCTCGTCGTCATTGAGATTCATGGCGATGACGTCCGCCAGCCTGGGGTTGAAGCCGGAGAGAAAGCCCCCCGCCAACACCCGCCAGCCTTTGGCCGTGCCCACCAATCCCAGGTCCTTGGCGGAGGCCTCAGAACAGTTGTTGGGACAACCGGAAACCCCGATCTTAAATTTATATGGCAAAGGCATGCCGTGGTATTTTTCATCCAGGTGCAGGCCCACTCCCACCGCGTCTTGCACGCCCAGGCGACAAAAAGTGGTGCCCGGGCAGATCTTGATGGAGCGGACGCACAAGCCGATGGCCGCGCCCGGAGTCAGGCCCAGCTCTTGCCAGACCTGGTCCAGATCGCCGGGGGCCAACCCCACCAAGGCAAAGCGTTCCGCGGAAGTGAGTTTGACGGCCTTGACGCCATATTTTTCCGCCACGTCAGCCAGCCGCCGCAAGAGGTTGAAGTCGGTAATAATCCCCCCGGGAATATGGGGGGCAATGGCATAAGTCTCTTTATCGCGTTGCACGATGGCCCCTTGGTTAAGCAAATCGTCGGCCATGAAAATCTCCCTCTCTTTTGGGTATGGTATAGTTTGATCCCGTGGTAATTTTCGGTTAATAAAATTAGCAATCGCAGAACCGAGAATCAAGAGCGTCAAAGGAAAAGCCTTCCCGGGGCCGCAGATTGCCGGTAATTTCCTTGGAAAATCCAGTAGTTTTAAAGACGGAATTAATTCTCCCAAGAGCGCTCAGCCGTCTATTTTTCCCTGCATGGGGCGGGCTTCCTATTTGGTTGACAGTCCCGAAAGATTCTCTATATATTAAAGCGTTTAGTTAAAGGTTGTTGCAAGGTTAAGACATGACCACCGAATCCCGGGGACCGGACGTCACCGGTCCTGGAGAGACCCCGAAACCCAAGAGTTTTCTGAGCCGCGTCTTCAGCCGCCTCCTAGGTTGGCTGGGCGGGCATGACTTCCATTATGCCGGGTACCTGCCCAGGCGGCCGGGATTCCTGTTGCGTTGGACCCTGGACCCCTTCTTCTCCCGGGTGACCGTCCACCCCCGGCAGCGGGAGCGCCTCCAGGAATTAGGCCGCCAAGGGGCTGTGGTTTATGCGCTGAAATACCGCAGTCACCTGGATTTCCTTTTCTTTAACCGCCGGTACCAGGACTTAGACATCGTCGCTCCGGAAGTGGCTTTCGATCTCAACTTGTGGATGTGGCAACCCTTTTCCCACCTGTTGCAGATCATTTCCGCGGCCCTGGATTATTTCACCCGGCGCCGTTCCTGGCCCAACCCCTTTCAGGACCGCTATTTTCACCGGATGCTCCAGGAAAAACGCGGCTCCCTGATGTTTTTGGTGGACCAGGTGGGTTTCCGCCAACGCTTTCTCAAGCCTCGGGAAGACCCCATCCGCCACCTCCTGGAAATCCAGGCCGGACTTGATTTCCCCATCTTCCTGGTGCCCCAGATGGTGATCTACGAGAAAGACCCGGGCCGGGAAGATAAAAGCATCTTCCAACTATTTTTCGGCGACAGCGAAAATCCCGGCAAACTCCGGAAGCTGGTGCTGTGCTTCTTCAAGTCCAAGAAGGCCGTGGTGGAGGTGGGCGAACCCCTGAATCTGCAGGAGGTTTTGGCTTCGGTGCCGCCGGCGGGCCCACTGACCCCTTTGGCCCAGAATATCCGCAGAGAACTGATCCAGCGCCTCGATGTGCAAAGGCGCATGATCACAGGCCCGGTGATCAAATCCCGGGAGGAGTTCCTGGAACTTACTTTGACCGATCCCGGCCTGACCCGGTTCATGGAACACCTGGCCGAAACCGAGAAAAAGAAGATTTCCAAAATCAAGAGCGCCGCCCAGGGTTACTTCTGGGAAATCGCGGCCAACTTCAACGTTCTCTATCTATACTTCTTCGACCGCGTGCTGAATTGGCTCTGGCAGGGCCTTTTCGAGGGCATCGTCTGGGATGAAGCCGGGTTTGAAAAGGTGCGGGAAGCCGGACAGCGGGGCAATCTGATTTTTATCCCCTGCCACAAGAGCCATATCGATTATCTAATCCTCAACCACCTCATTTACCGGCACCACCTGCATCCACCCCGCATCGCCGCGGGTAAGAACCTGGCTTTCTGGCCCTTGGGCCATTTCTTCCGGAATTCCGGGGCCTTCTTCATCCGCCGCCGCTTCCTGGGAGGCAAGCTTTACGCCGAGGTCCTCTACGCCTACCTCAAGACCCTGCTCAAGTCCGGGCACAACCTGGAATTTTTCATCGAAGGAGGCCGCAGCCGCACCGGCAAACTGGTGCTGCCCAAGCTGGGCCTTCTCAATATGATTCTCAAGATCTACTATGACCAGACGGTGGAAGACCTGCTCTTCGTCCCCACCTTCATCGGCTATGACCAGGTCCTGGAAGAAAAGGCCTATCTCAAGGAATTGGAGGGAAGCACCAAAGAGGACGAATCCGTGGGGCAACTGGTGAAGGCCAGGAAGTTCTTAAGAAAGCGCTATGGCCAGGTTTACATCCAGTTCAGCGAACCCATTTCCCTGAAAGAATATCTGGCCCAATTTCCTCAGAACCCCGATACGGCCGCGGACATCCGCATCCACAGCCAAGACCTGGGCTATCGCATCATTCAATCCATCAATCGCATCTCCGTAGTCACTACTTTCTCCTTGGTCTGCGCCGCGCTCCTCACTTACCCCCGGAAAGGCGTCTACCGCCGGGAACTGCTGCAAATCATCCAGGTGCTCCACGATTACCTCCAGGACCAGAAGGTGCCCCGGGCCGATTCCCTGGATAACCTGCCCCAGGCCGTGGAAGACACCCTGAAGCTCTGTGAAAACCGGAAGCTCATCACCCCCATCGAAAAAGAGGAGGGCCTCACCGATGAACTGGGTCTGGGAGGCTACAGCATCGATGAAACCAAGCGCCCCTTATTGGAATATTATAAAAACAATATCATTCATTTCTTCCTGCCCGCGTCCCTGGTTTCCCTGGCGATTTTGGCCCGGCAGGGCTTCGAATTCAACCGGGAGGAGATCGTCACGGATTTCAATTTCCTCACCGATTTTTTCAAAAATGAGTTCATTTTCAGTGACCTCTCCTCTGAGACGGAAGTGGAACAGACCCTGGACTATTTCGCCTCCAGGGGAGTGGTGATTTGCCTGGACCGGGATGAGGCGCGCTACACTTTGTCCGCTTCCGGCCTCAAAGAACTGGCCTATCTCGGCAACCTCCTTTACAACTACCTGGAATCCTACTGGATCGTCTTCCGTTCCATCAAATACCTGCAGAAGAAACCCCGGAGCGAAAAAGAGTTCCTGAAACGCATCCAGTCCATCGGCCAGAAACTCCACAAGCTGGGAGAAGTGGAACGGGCCGAAGCCCTGTCGGAGTCCACCTTCCAAAACGCCCTGAAACTCTTCGGAGAGAAGGGCATCGTCCTCAAAAAGGCTCCGGAAGGCAAAGGGGCCACCACCTTCAGCCGCCCCACCGACGAAGACGCCAAAGAACTCTACGGCCGCCAACTAGCAAGGTTTTTGCGGAGGTAGTGATTGGGGGAGAGGGCCAGGGGTCACAGACCCCTGCCCCCTCCCCCAAACCCCATCCCCCAACCCCGAAATGTTT
>Ga0233422_10000359_pt1 | contig 23481 bp, 19 predicted proteins | sample Watercolumn_Mata_2_FD_182724 | JGI IMG/M metagenome (GOLD analysis project Ga0233422, IMG submission 182724) | Freshwater microbial communities from Lake Matano, South Sulawesi, Indonesia - Watercolumn_Matano_2014_110_MG | ecosystem: Environmental > Aquatic > Freshwater > Lake | place...
TGTTTTTGAAGGCATGAGTCACAAAGAATTTATAAAAAAGTATGGTGAAAAAAAATATAATTTAATTCATCGGGGATACAAGATAAAAATTCCAAAAGGAGAATCTTTTTATGATGTTGAAAAAAGAGTTAAAAAGTTTATTATTTGGTTGAAAAGATACATGAAGCAAAATCAAGTCAGCGTTGTTATTTCTGCTCACGGAAATTCAATTAGACTTTTTAGAAAAATTATTGAGAAAACTTCTGTTGAAAAAATGCAAAAATGGGTAATTCCTTATGACAAGGTTTTTGTTTATAAAATTTGAGGTTTTTTTATTTTTTCATATATTTTTAAATAGCAATTTTTAAAAATCCTGTTAATTTTGTTGTTGCATGATTACTTATAAAGAAATTTATGATGCAGCAAAAAAAGAAAGATATTCTGAAAGTTTGCAACCCTTGCCTAAAAGTTTTATAAAAGATTTTGCAAACTATCTCAAAGAAAAAAAAGAAGTTGCTTCTGAAGAAAAAGATGTTTTTTCAGATAGTTTGCTTAAAACGAAGAAGCAATTAGAAAATGCAATAACTTTATTTCAGGAAATTATGCGAAGAAGGAGAAAGAAAATTCTTAATCTTGTTTTAATTGCTTCTGAAACTGGAATTTCAAAACAAGATTTTAATAATATGTTTCCTCTTGAAAAAGATTTATTCGAAGATTTAATTAAATGTGTTGAAAAATCTGATAATAAATTAACTAAACAGATTAATGGAGAAAAAGGAGAAGATATGCAGAAGAATGAGTTAATTGTTTTTTTAGATGATATTAAAGATATTTTAGATTTTAATGGTGAAAAAATAGGCAATTTTTCAAAAGGACAGATTGCAAATATTCCCAAGGAAATTGCGAAAATTTTAATTGAAGATGGTAAAGCAGAATTAGTTTGATTTTTAACTAATTCAAAGTCTCCAGAGGGATTTGAACTCTTATTCGAAACCACTCTCGAATTTGTTTATTCTTTCTATGGGTTATTATAAAAACTCTCGTGTAATTTCTCAATTCATAAACTCACTCGTTAGTCGTTTTTTATCGCCTCGTGAGATTTATTCACGACCTACTTACGGTCAGGAAAGAATTAAGCCTCCAGAGGGATTTGAACCCCCGACCTACTGCTCTCTCGTCACTTCTATTTATTATAAATACAAGGCAGCCGCTCTACCACTGAGCTATGGAGGCATTTATATAATTTTCAGATAAAGATAGTTTAAAAGATTTTTTATTTTAATTTTCTGTTTGTAGTTCTTCAAATCTCTTTAAAAATTCTTTTTCAGATTCTTCAGGGTTCATAGGTATTATTTTTTCAGAAAGAGGCTCAAAAAATCTGTCTTCATTCCATTTTTCTGGAGGTTCTTTCATTAAATCTCTCATTTCTGTAACTAATGCAATGTTGTCTGCTTTTTTTATTTCAGCATGATTTACTTCTTTTATTCCAAATTTTTCAAGGATTATGTTTTCTATTCTTAATTCAATTTTCTTAAAATTAGGTAAAAATTTTTTTAATGGTTTTACTATATCTCCAATATATGCTTCAGAAGCATCGTGAAGAAGTCCTGCAAGAGCATATTTTTTTGAAACAATTTTCGAAACTAAAACTGAATGCTGTGCTATTGAATAAAATTTTTCACAGTGTCCGTTAAATCTACATTGCAATGCTAAAGAATGCGCAATATCTTTTATATCAACTTCTTCTATTTTTGGATCCAAGGTCCAGAATTGTTTTCCTGTAAAAACTTGTGACCAATCTCCAGGTCTTTTTTCCATGAAAAGTTAAGAAAGTAAGAATTTATAAAATTATTCTTTAATTTATTTTTTCAACAGCAAAAACCCTAATTTCGCAAAGTGAAAGAGGATAAATTTTTTTTAATTTTGCGTTTAAATTTTTTTGAAGAGTGTTTTTAAGAATTTCATCAAATAATTCTTCTGATGTTTTATTTTTAATATAATTTATTAATTCTTCTCTTGATTTTAATCTTAAAGCATTTCTAATTTTTCTTGGAACCTTTCTTCTCGTAATTAAGAATGGTTTTATCCTTACTTGTGCATCTTTGCATGAAATTGAAAAAGAATCTTCAACATAACTTGTTCCTTTTCTCATCATTCTTCGAATGTAGTAAGAAAGTAATTTTATTTCTTTTGGAATTGTTTTGATTTGTTCATCTTTAAACTCTGTTGTAAAAGTAATTATAATATTTTTTCCTTTTAAAATTCTTGTTAAATCATATTTTATTACTCTATTCCCGAGTTCTTTTAATTCGTAGGCTTGAAGTTGAGTTTCTTTTTTTATTAACGGAAGTTCAATACTGAAAAATCTTTTTTTTCTTTTTGCTATTGCCATTGCGAAGACACCTATAAAATCCCGCCTACCTTCCCCCGACCGCCCACCCCTTGGCGTTGAGTTGAAGACTCAGGTTTTGCGAGATTTAGTTTATTTATCATTTTATATTTTTTGATGATTCTTGGTTAGATTTTTAATATAATGTGCTTGAGCGTTTACTAAATGAGGGTCATTTCCGTATTTTATAAAATAATATAATCTTTGAGCCCCTGTAATATCTCTTTGTTTCATCAATTCCTCAACATTTTCAAAAAATTCGTTAATTGCAAATTTTCCTGGTGCTGTAAATTGTTCTACTGATTGTGTCATTTTATTCTTGTATTTGTTTTCCCAATCTTATTCCTTTTTTCTGATATTTAGATTTATTGCATTCTTTGCAAGTATACATCATATTTGTTTTTTTAGTTGTTTTTGATTTTCTTTTGAATTTTGATACAGCTGGTTTTGAACCCCATTTTCCTTTATTTCCAATTCCTCTTCCTAATCCCCTTAATTTTGCTCTTTGCTTTGAACCTCTTTTTAAAGAACCTCTTTGAGCTCCTGTGCTGACTAATTTTATTTTTTGTTCTGTTTTCTTTTTACAATATGGGCAGTATCTTTTTGTAATTTTTGGTATTTTCATATTTTTTTTAAATGAAATAGCTTTTTAAATCTAATGAATTAATTCAAAAGCAAGTTTGAGAATCTTTTTGAAAGTTTTTGTTTCCAGAAATGTTTAAATAGTAGATTTAACATTTTTTAGTATGAGATATAGAAGAGGTGGAGGGGCGTCGCGATTTTTCATATTTTTAATCTTTTTAGTTTTTGCAGTGTATCTTTTGAATGTTCCATTTAGTTTTGTTCAAATCCCAGAATTTTTGATTAAAGCAGATAAATGGATAATTTTTATTGGGGGGATTTTGTTAGTTTTTGGTGGAATTAATTATTTAAGACTCTCAAGTTATAGATATTAATTTTTGCTATTTTCTTCTTTAAACAAATATTTATATAGATAATTTTCATATTTTGATTATGTTTATTAAGAGGGGGAAAAAGGGGCAGGTAACTTTGTTTGTTATAATTGCTATTGTTATTGTAGTTATTGTTTTAGGATATTTTTTATTGAAAAATTCTATTTCATCAAAACAAGAAATGCCTCAACATGTTGAAGTTATTGAAAAAAGTTTTTTAGATTGCATTCAAGAAAAAACTTTGACAGGAATTTCAATTTTAGAATCTAATGGGGGATATATTTACGAGCAGAAATTTGAACCTGGTTCTATTTATATGCCCTTTTCTTCACATTTAGATTTTGTTGGAAATTCAATTCCTTATTGGTTTTACATCTCGAGAAATAATATTCCTAAAGAAAATGTTCCAACCAAAGAGAAAATGCAAGAGGAGTTAGAGAGGTATGTTGAAGAGAATTCTGTTCTTTGTGATTTATCTGATTATAGTTCGCAAGGATATTTTATTACAAAAGAAAAACCGCAGGCAAATGTTGAAATTTTAGATGATAAAATTAGCGTGGATTTTAAAATGAATTTAGGTGTTTACGACGAGGTTTCAAGTTATTTAGTTGAGGACCATGATTTTAGCATTAATTCTAAATTGGGGAGGTTATATGATTCTGCTTTAAAGATTTATAAACAAGAACAACAAGAATTATTTTTAGAAAATTATGGTTTGGATTTTTTGAGATTATATGCTCCTGTTGATGGTGTTGAATTAACTTGTGCGCCTATGACATGGAATGCACATGAAGTTTTTGAAGATTTGAAAGATGCTTTGGAAGTGAATACTATTGCTTTGAAAACAAAAGGAAAATCAAATGATTATTATCTAATTGATACAGACATTGGCAATGAAATTAAATTCGTTTATTCGAGGAGTTGGCCGAGCAGTTTTGAAGTTGCACCCAATGAAGGAAATTTATTAATCTCAAAACCAATAGGCAATCAGCAAGGTTTGGGAATTTTAGGTTTTTGCTATGTTCCATATCATTTTGTTTATAATTTAGCTTATCCTGTTTTAATTCAAATTTACGACGAGAATGAATTTTTTCAATTTCCTGTTGCAGTTGTAATTCGAGGAAATCAACCAAGAGAATCTTTAAAAAATTCTTCTGATTCTTTTGAAAAATTAGATATTTGTGAATATAAAAATAGCTTGACTGATATTAGTGTTTTTGATTCAAACTTGAAACCTTTGAAAGCAGATATTTATTTTGAATGTTTTGGAATTAAATGCGACATTGGAAAAACTTTTGAGAATGGCTCTTTAAAAACATACCTCCCACAATGCCATAATGGAATTTTATCGACGAATTTGAAAGGATATAAAGAAGAGCAAATGATTTATTCGAGTGTTGAAAATGGAAGCGCAATAATTATCTTGGATAGAAGTTACGATAAGAGTGTTTCTCTAATTTTAGGGGGAAAATCTTATTCTGGAAATGCAATAATTAGTTTTAGTGATTCTAAAGGAAAAGTTCAAACATTAGTTTATCCTGAAATGAAAAAAATTGATTTAAGTGAAGGAAGTTATAATGTTGAGGTTTATGCTTATAAAAATTCTTCGTTGAAATTATCTAAATCTTCTAAAGAACAATGTGTTGAGGTTTCTGAATCTGGGCTTTTGGGTATTTTAGGTTTAACTAAAAAAGAATGCTTTACAGTCGATATTCCTGAGCAAATTATTTCAAATGCTGTTTCAGGGGGGGGTTCTGGAGAATTTTATTTTTCTAATTCTGAATTAAGTTCTGAAAAAAATATTGAAATTAGCGCAGATGAGTTAAATACTCCAAAATCAATTGAAGAATTGCAGAATAATTATATTATTTTAGAAACTAAATCTGTCGAGGTAAAATTCAAATGAATCTTAAAAAATATTTTTTCATAGTGATTTTATTATTTTTCATATTTTTAATTTCAGGAGTTCATGCTTCTTATAAAGAATCTAATCCCAATTATTATTCTAGTTTGTTTAGTAGCAGTTCAAACTTTTTTGGGACAAACGAGTTTTATGGAAATAGGGATTATTGCAATGAAGGTCAAGATTTTTTGTTGCAAATTTCTCCATTGAGCTGCACACCTGCTGTTGTTAGAAGTGATTTATTAGAAGAACAAGATGTTCCTGTTTTTTGTCCAATGACTTCTATAAAATTAAATCCTTTAATAAAAATTGAAACAATCAATAGCATAACTTTTGGAAAACAATATGATCCGAAAGATATTTCTGGAATAGGATTTCATCCGTATCGAGGGGCTTTGTCAAGTTCTCGGACTTCTTTTATGAATGAAAACGCAAATCAAGTTTATAATGATCAAATTGGTTATGTTGTGATTTGGCTTAGACAAAATAAAAATGAATCATCAATGCCTGAATTTGTTGGCGGAAATATTAGTGCAAGATTAAGATATGATGCTGAAAATATTTTTGGATTAAAGGGAAATAGTTTTTATCTGCCTCTTTTGACTGAAGATGAATGGGAAAATAATATGAAAAGATATAGTTTTTGGGAAGGAAGAGGTTATTTGCGGGCTGAAGAAATTTTATCAGATAAAGCAGAAATTGCATTGTATTCTTCTGTTTCAAAAACTCCTTTTGAATCAAGCAATTCTCAAAAAAAATTATTATTCAGGACCACTCTTGGTTCAGGTGAAACTTCTAACAAGTTTTTTCTTCCAGGTTATGGTTGCAATGCAGGATTTAAAGTGAAACTGGACTCGATTGAAACTCCAGATAGATTTATTAAATTAAAGATTAATTCAGAATATATTGATGTTAAAGAAGGTGAGAAATTTTTAGATGGAAATTGTTATGTTCAATCCGATAATATTGAAAATTATGGTTTAGTAAAAAAAGTTGTTTTATCTTGCAATTCGTATTCTGATAAAAATGATGATGGAGATGAAAGTGATTCATTTTTAAATTCTTTTGGTGGAAGAAAATCTTATGTTCTTTCTGTATCCCCTAAATTTAAAATTTCTGTTAAGGGGGTTTCTAAATCTTATAATGTTGGAGAATTTATAACTGATGCACCTAACAAGAGAAAAGTATTTTTAGCTTATGCAGGGGTTGTTAAAGAAAATAATAAAGAAGTTTTAAAAACATTAATTATATCTGTTCCTGAAGATTATGTTGCTGTTAAAAAAAGCGATGGCAGTATTTTCTTACGAGATTCTGAATTAGATACAGCAGAGAATTATGTAGAAGCAGGTGAAAATTCTTTTTGGGATATTTTTAAAGATGAAAACAAAATTTTATTGTCTTATGCAGATAATGAAAAATCTTTAGAGCAATTGAAATTTAAATTAGAGGGTTTTGGAAATGGTGAAGATTTTGTTTTAGACGACAAAACAGAAGAGAATTATAAAAATTCTTTTGATGATTTGGAGATTGTTATTGATAAACATGCTGGACAAAAATATCCTTATGATAATGAAATCAGCCTCGATAAAGAAGCATATAAAGAAAAGATTCATTTAGCGATTTTACTTGAGCAAAAATCCAAAGCATTAAGTTTATGCAATGAGTATGAAAAAGATTATCCTAATGATGCTGGTTTAGAAGAATGCAAGGACAAAAATAAATTACTTTTTGCAGGTTCTGCTTTAATAAGAGATGAAACTGGAAGAACTTATGTTATTTCTTTAGAAGATATTTATGAACCAACTTTTTTAGATTATGGTGTTGAACTTGTTGTTAAGAACTTGAAAACTTCTAAAGTTGATGTGTTAAACCTTTTAAAAAATAAAGAGATTTCCCTTGAAAGTGGAAGTAATTATTATGTTAAATTGAATAGAATTATTGATGAAAAAACAGCAGATATTTCTTTTAATCTTCCTGATTCAAATCTTTTAACGCGAACTTTTTCATATAATTTAGAGAAAGATAAAATAAAAGAAATTGAGAAATCTTATCAAGTAAGCATTAAGAAAATTTATTTAAAAAGATACGCTCGTGTTTCAATTATTCCTGAACAAAAATATCGTGAATCTGAAGCAACATTTAGTTTTAAGATAAATATTGAAAAAAGAAATATTCAATTAGCTCCTGAAAAAATTGAGAGCAAAATAAAGGAATTGAATAAAACAATTGAGAAGTGGAATAAAATTTCAAACAGCATCGGTGATTTTGTTAAAACAATGAAAACTGCGTGTTTAGCAACTGAAGCAACTTTAACTGTCAAGCATTTGCTTTTAGATTCTGGAGGAAAATCAATTGCGAGAACAGAAGTTATGAAAGGGAATAATGGCTGGAATAAAAGATGCGCTGAATTTGTTGCTGATAAAACTTACAAATCTTTAGACGAATGCTATTATAAAAATTCAGGAAAAATCGACGCTGAAGTTGATTTATATTTTGAAAGAATGAGTGAGCAAAATAGGGAGATTAAAGATATTCAAAACGAGCATATTTCATCTGAGTCTTCTTTATTTGGAGGAAAATCTATTGATACAAATGCTTTTACAGAAGATTATTCTCAAAAAGTTAAGCAGACTTTAACTGGAACAATTCAAGTTCAAGATCCGAATGATCCAAACAAAAAAATAAATGTTAATTTAAAAGATTATCAAAAATATTTGGAATATAATTTAGAAAATCCTTATAATATTGATTTGTTGAAAGAAATTGATTTGTATAATCGGTTAGTTGGAACTTCTGAAGGTGAAACTAAAAAAATTTATGAACAAAATCTTTACGATGTTTTAAATGAAGTTAAATCAAATTCTGAAGCACAGAGTCAGCAAACAAAATTAAAAAATAAATATGGTTTTGAAGTAATTTCTGCAAATTTAGAAAATAAAAAATCAAATAAAATTGAAATTGGAAATTCAGAAATTAAAGATTTTGAAGATATTAAATCTAATTTTGATGCGACAAATTTACTTAAAGATGATTCAAGAGTTGTGATTGTTTCTAATGTTCTTGGTGGAGGAAAAGAATATTTGTTTGAATTAAATGAAAAAAATGAAATAATTAGAACTTACTCTATAATTGAAAAAAGTATTTCTGTTTATTATGGTTCGTTGGTGAGTGGAGCGATTGGGCAAATGCCTGAAAACCCAAATCCTTTTGAGATTATATTTGAAGTTCGCAATTCTGCTTCTTATAAAAATAAATATTTAAATGCAGAATTAAGATATTATGAAACAGGACCTTATAAAGGACTTCCGGCTTTAGTTCCTTTTGACTTGAATAATGGTTGGTATGTTTATATTGAGCAAAAACTTCCTGTTGGGGGGACAATTGAAAGTTATAGTTTATCTGGAGTTGTTACAAGTTATAATCTTTGTAATGTTGGTAAAAATGGAATGGAGGAGTTTAGTTCTGCTGGACATGGAGATGATATTTGTCAATTAATAAATAAAGGAATTGGGCAGCCTTATGATCAGTTTCATGATTTAGATGAAAAAGAATCAAGAGAAATTGTTTCAAAAGCAGAAAGAGCAATTGCAGTCGCGTCTAATCCAAACAATATAAAAAATAAAAAAGTTAATATTAATAATCATGAGATTAAAGTTGGTGAGCCTGCTTTGAATATTTTGTCTACGCAATGCACTGATTATATGTCTCCTAAAGAATGTCAATTAATGTTTAATGTTTGTGACCCTGTAATTTGTCCGTCGTCAAGATGTGATTTTGGAGGGGCATATCCTGTAAATGATGTTATTCAGTCAGGAATTATTGGAAGTTTAGTTTTGTGTTTGCCTAATTTTAAAGAAGGTGTTTATATTCCTGTTTGTTTAACTGGTGTGAAGGCAGGAATTGATGGGTGGCTGTCTGTTTTAGAATCTTATCAAGGATGTTTGCAAGAAAATTTAGAAACAGGTTCGACAATTGGAATTTGCGATGAGATAAACAGCATTTACATGTGCGAGTTTTTTTGGAGGCAGGCGTTTCCTATTGCAAAATTAGCTATTCCAAAAATCATGGGTCTTTTAGCAGGGCAAACTTCACGAGGCGGAGGGGAATATATGGGTGTTCAATCTGCTTGGCAAAACGCGCAAAATTCTTTAAATTATTTTACTCAAAATTATGCTTTAAATTCTTTTAATGCTTTTAAATATAGGAGCACAGAACAAGTTGGCGCAGATGTTTGCAAGAGTTTTGTTTCATTAAGTTATCCTGGTGGAGCAGATATTTTAGATCAATTAACTGAGCCAGATTCTCCGTCGCAGTTTCACGGAAGATTTGATGAAATTCCTTTCTCAACTGTAACTAATCCGCCGATTTCACATTATAAAGTATTTTATCATATTTATTCTGGGAATGATAGGGGGGCTTATTATAGAGTTTATTTAAGGGGGGGAGAAACAGGAAATTCTTATTATCAAAGTTTGGGTGTTGGTAAAATGGTTGCATCAGGTTATATTGGAAAAGGAGAATATAAAACAGAAACATTGGATTTCACTGCTCCATCTGGGTTTAAAGAATTATGCATTAATGTGAATGGCGACGAAGAATGCGGATTTGCGCAAGTTTCTACTGATTTTGCTGTAGATTATATTAAAGATAAATACATTGATAGTCAAGTAAATCAAAAAGATATTAAAACAGAAGGAGAGTGTATTTCTGGGACACCGAATGTTTATAGTTTGTTAAATCCGAATGTTCAAGAAGGTGTTGATGAATTAATTAATCCTAAAATTTATAATAAAGGAATTGTGAGAATTTGCGCAACAGAAAATCCTGGAAGTGCTGATGTTGGAAATTATGAAACTAATGAGCAAAGATGGATTGAAAAAGGCTATTGTGGAGATAGGAGCATGAAATGTTGGTTAGACAGAGAAAGCGTTTCAAATGCTTTTGAATTTCAAACAAATGCAGAAATTGCTTTAGAAAAAGCAACTAATAGTTATATTAATGAAATGCTTTCTAATTCAGATTATATTGATCCTAAGGTTTTTGATAGTAATGTTTCTTATATTAATTCAATGAATAGTAAAACAATTGAGGATAAGAATAAGAAAATAGAATATATCAGCAAGCTTCTTCCGAAAGTGTTTTTTGTTAATGAAATTGGAAAATTATATTTAATGAGGGGGATAATTTATGGTGAAATTGCTATTCTGGATTTTGGAGAATATAAAAAAGAATTAGAAAAAGAAAAAATTGAAGAAGCAGAGCAAGAAAACTTTGTTTCTGAATGGTTTGAATATAATGATGGAAGAGGAACATTTTTTGGTGGAAGTCCAGATGCTTGTTTTAAATATTTTGATAAAACTTGGAAATACTTTTTTGGAGAATGCCCTGGAGATGAAAAAGCAATTTGGATCTCTGCTAAAAATACGATTGCTAATGAATATTCAAGATTAGATTCTCAAGGAAAAATTTTAGTTGATAATTTAGCAATTTCTAATTACAGAAAAGGTGTTTGGGTTTTAGCAACAGAAACTCTTAAAGGTGAAGAGATCACTTCAGATAGTGAGAGAAGATTATCTACAAGATTTACTACTTTGCTTGAGAACGGAGTTTTTTATTTTGATGATTCATATTCTGATAAAATAAAATATCCTCAAATAATTTATGTTTTGTATAGAGATAAATTTTGGATGTGGAGTTTAAGTGATTATGTTAGTGAGCCTTTGAATAGTGCGTGGTTGAAAACACCTAAATTAGCTGAAAACCCTGAAGATGAAGAGAATGTTTTAAGGTTATTAAAGGAAAGTCACGACAGGGTTGTTGAACATTATGAAGAAACTATAATTAAAGATTTAGGTGATTCATCTATGAATTTTGAAAAAGGAATTTTATATTTATTTGAAGGGAAATTTGTGAAAGAGATGATTAAATCAGAGGAAAAAGAAAAAATTAAAGAAATTCTTGGTGAAATTAATTCTTGTCAGAAAAATGTTTTAGATGCTCTTGAAAAAATTAAAGGAAAATCAAAAGAAATTGTGACTGATTTGGATAAGAGGGGAGATATTAATTGTCATGATTCTGTTTTATATATTTACAAAGAAGCGAATGTAGAAAAAAAATGTGTTTATTCTGATAATGAAGGGAAAATTTATAAGGTTGATGGAAAAGAACTTCCTGCGACGAAAAATGATGATGGTGCTGTGTTATTTGTAAATCCAAATTCATGCGAAAATAAAAATTTAGGTGAATTTAATAAGTTAGATCTTTTGAAACCAGGATATATGCTTTCTGTTTATTATGGACTTAGTGGAGGAAAACCTGCTCCGCATAATGTAATTTTTGTTGATTGGGTTGATAAGTCAAATAATATTGCTAAAATTTTTGATTGGGGTGCTTTTAGTCATACAGGTATCTTTGAATATTCTAATCTTGATTTAAGTGATAATGCTCATCCTGTTTATATGTTTTGGAAACCAATTCCTATTGGAAATTCTTGCAGTGAAGAGATTATTCAATCAGGATTAGAAATTGAAGACGAAAAATTTGTATCTCCAATTTTTGAATTGCAAGATGGGACATGGAATGAAAATATTTGCTATAGGTTTTTTAGTAAAAAATGGCATTGGTTTAAGGGTTGCGATTTAGAGGATAATGAAATTAATTATTTGCAAAATTTAGATTGGATTGAAATTGAGCAAGCAAGCAAATACACTGGATTAAGTTTGAAAGATTCTGTTTTAATGAATAAATTAAAATCCGAAGGAAAATATTATAAAGATGGTTTGGAAATTTTAGTTAATGAAGTTATAGGTGGAAATCGTGGAAGCTGGTTTTCTGATGCAGAATTAATAACAAAATTTGTGAGTCTTAGCGAAGAAGGTGTTTTAACTTTAAATACTGGAGGAATTAATTCAGAAGATAGAAAGAAATTTTATTCTAAAGAAAGTGTGCATTTTTTATATGTGAATAATGAATGGTTTTTCAGTTTATCTAAAGGGACTTATGATGAAAAGGACTTAAATAAATTTAAGAATGCAAAATCAACAGATGCTCAAATTGAAGATGAAGATGATATTTGGAGAAGACCGAAGTATCTTAAAGAAGGAACAAATATTTTAAGTGATATTGAAGAAGAAATTATTAATAAAGTTTGGGGAATGAACAAAATAATGGGTATAAAATATTTATTTGGGTTTAATTCTAATCTGCAATTTGAGGAATCTGTTTCAACAGATAAAAATTCTGCTCCACCTGCATCTTCTGCAACAATTTCTTTAGAAGAGTCAATGATTGAGATAAGAGATTATTCTAATTCTGAAAAATACTCTAATAGTGCAAAAAATAAAGAGTTTATAGATAAATTATATAGAAGTAAAATTTTGACTGAAGAAGAATATAAAGATATTAATGGAGAGGGTTTTTGGAATATTGAAGAACCTATGATCTTAGTTAAAGGAATTTTAATTGATAAGAAAATTGCTAAAAATAATGGAAAATGGGATGTGTTGAGTGCTTGGTTGAAGTGTGATTTACTTGGTTCTGATTCTTATAGAGGATATTTAAATGAGATTAATGCATGGAAAAGAGATGAAGTTATTCAAAAAGATTTTGAGAGTGAAATTTTATTCAAACAATATGGAATAAAAGATCCAGAATCTGATAATAAAGATATTAGTGAAATTTTGAAGAAGTATTTTAAAGAAAAATATGAAAAAGGATCTGTAAATTTAGGAGTAAGTTCTGGAATAACTTCTGATGGGTTTTATGAAGTAATTAATCATGTTAGAACAACTACTATTTCTAATGGGAAAGAAAATAAAAAATGTAATTGTGGAAGCGATAGTGATTGCAGAAATTTAGCTGATTATATTATTGATAATTCTAATAAAGAAGGAATTTCACCTTATCTTATTCTTGCTGTTGCTATGCAAGAAAGTAATTGTGATGAAGATGCGAGTTCTGGAAAAGCTTACGGGGTTATGCAAATTACAGAAGGGAGTTATAATTATTATTGTGGGAATTCTGGTTTAAACTTTAATGATGTGAAATCAAATTATGAAAAAAATATTAAATGTGGTGTGAAAATTTTAGGTAAAAAATATGAAGAGTTTAAAAATGGTTTATCTTCTAATTCAGGATATTATTCTTGTTCAGATAATTATCCTCTGTGGGCAAAATATTCTGGCTGGGATGCTGCAATAAGGGCATATAATGGTTGGGGTTGTGACCCTAAAAGTTCTGATATTGATTATGTTGAAAATGTTAATAATTTAGCAAAAGAGTTAAATAATTTAGGGTGATATAGTATTTTTAATGGTTTTGGAGAAGGAGAGTTTGGGGGTGCAGGTGCAGGCGGATGTTGGTAAAATTTAATTTAAAAATTAATTATTTCTTTAACAATTAACTTAAACTCCTAATCGCAAATGATAATTTAAATTTCCCCATCCAAATCCCCTTATTTGCAGATTCACTTGTTGTTGGTTTTTCATCGCCTTGTGAAATCTGCTCACCACTCACCCCAGCGACGCGGTTAATTTTGATTAAAGAATTTCTTTATTTATAGCAAGATTTATACAATTTTATCGATGATAAATAAAGATGAAATATTTAATTTAAAATAATTACTTTTTTAAATTATTTCTTGGAAGATAAGGGCAAGTTTTTAAAGTATCTCCTTTGTGTGCTTTGCTTGTCAAATTGTTCCATTTAATAAGAGAATCTAAAGGGGTGTTTGTTTGCTTTGCAATATTATAATAAGTGTCGTTTTTACGAATCACCCAATAATTTATTGTGTCTTGTTTCTTCATTTTATCTAATGATTGCAAGACGCCTGTGTTGTTTCTTGACTTTAATATTGAATCTGCAATATATTTTTCTTGAGATTTTTGATTTTGGGAAGGGTTTGGTGGAGTAATCTGTGTTGTGGGTTGGACTATTCTTGGTGTTAAATCAGGAGTTTTATCAAAGTTTGTTGTTGCATACATAATTCCGTTTGTATTTCCTAATAAAATACTTCCATCTTGTCCTAAAATTGTTTGATTAATGAATGGATCTAATGGGATTAATAAAAGGGGCAAAACCTGTTCTTGCGAATTTTTTGTTATGTTTATAATTTCTTCTTCGCTTATGCATACTGGAATGTAAGTTTTTCCGTCGATTGTTTTTGTTGGGAAGTTTCTTGCAAAGTCATCTTCGTTATAAAATCCTGAACATTGGTTTGGATTTAATTGAATGTTTTTTGCTCTTGCTTGCACTATTGTCCTTCCTAAATTATCTTTTAAAGTTTTAACTTGATATTTTTTTCTATAAATTGCTTTTGCGTTTTCTGTTGCAGGTAAATTGAGGTCTACATCTGTTCTTCTTGCAAGATAGGTTTGATTTCCTTGAGCATCCCAGATATATTCTTCTCCACAAATTTGGTCTGTTCTAAATGTGAATGGATTTGCATCTTGGTTTAAATTTCCGTATTGAATTTCGTGAGTGTGGTTTTCTACCCAATCGTTTGTTCTAAATGCTTTTCTTATTTTTTCCCTTGTTTCTCTCTTTTCTTTTCTTGTTTGATAACAATTATCTTGGGTTGAAGTGTTGCTTGAATTTGAGGGTAATTTATTATGATATTTCCAATAAAGTTCGTCTGAATATTGGGAGTTTGCTAAATAAGAAGTTCCTAAAATTCCTGAGATTGTTAAACCAATTCCAAGTAATAGTTTTGTTAAGGTTTTCATAAAATCTCATAAGAATTAGAGTTTATAAATGTTTTGGTTATGTAATAATCTATAAGTCGTAACATCTATTTGATATTTGAATATTTTATTGTTTGGTTTTTAATGTTTTCCCACTCCGATAATCTTTTATAGTATTCTGGCTCTGTATTTTCAGGCGAGAGTGCCGGAGCGGTCAAACGGGACAGACTCAAGATCTGTTGGCTTATGCCTACCTAGGTTCGAATCCTAGCCCTCGCATACGAGGAGAGCCGAGTTTTTTTACACTCTTTAAAATTTATGAAATTTTTAGAATTATTATTAGTTAAAATTAAATTTTCTTTTTCTTTTTTTCTTCTGCTTCTTTTTGTTTTATTTTGTTCTCTAAATCTAATCTTTCAATTAATTCTTTATATCTGTTTCTAATTGTAACTTCTGTTATTCCTGCAATATCTGCAACTTCTCTTTGAGTTTTTTTCTCGTCGTTAATCAGTGCTGCAACATAAAGCGCTGCTGCGGCAATTCCTGCTGGACCTCTTCCACTTGTTAGTTCAACATCTTTTGCTTGGTCTAAAATTTTTAATGCATCGTTTTGAGTTTTTGGCGAGAGATGCAATACAGATGAAAATCTTGAAATATAATCTTTTGGCGAGCTTTGTTTTACTTTTATTTGCATTTTTCTTATAATAAATCTGTAAGTTCTTCCGATCTCTTTTCTTTCAACATCCGACGCTGTTGCCATCTCGTCGAGAGTCCTTGGGATGTTGTAAGAGCGACAGGCTGCGTAAAGGCATGCTGCAATCACTGATTCCATGCTTCTTCCTCGAACAAGTCCTCTTTGTAAAACATGATTATAAATTCTTGATGCTTCGTCTTTGATCACATTTGGTAAATTTAAATAAGAAGAAATAACTCTTAATTCTGCCATGGCTAATCTTAAATTTCTTTCAATTGAAGTTGAAACTCTTTCCTGCCATTTTTTTAATCTTAAAAATTTTCTTGTTTGTTTTGGTTCAAGACGGTAAATATCTGAAATTTCGCCGACATTGGTTGTTAAACCTTTATCAAATTTTTGAATTGAAATTGGCGCTCCGCCCCTGCCTTTTTTTTCTGATTTGTCAAATTTTCCTTGAAGATCCATTCCAGCATCAACCATTTTTTCTTCAACAACAAGTCCGCAGTCATTGCAAATTATTTCCCCAAGATGAGAATCAAAAGTTAAATTTATGCTCCCGCATTCAGGGCATTTTTTAATGTTAGTCATTTTGCTTTAAATAGGTTTAGTAAACTTTATAAAGGGTCTTTATTTATAAAGCTTTCGGTTTTTATAGAGGAGAAGAAGTTATTTTTGGAATTATTCAATTAAAATTCCGTTAATGCAACCTTCTTGAGTCGGACGATTTGTTATTCTTGCTTTTCCCAAGTCTGTTTCAACAATTGTTCCTTTTGTTAAAATATTTTGTCTTGCCAAGAATTTATTTGAAGGGGTTTCTAAAACATTTTTAATTTCTGCTTTTTTGATTTTATCTTTAACTTTTAAATTAATTGCCTTTGCTTTTAACAAAAAAACTTTTATGTTTCCTCCTCGAATTCTTTTGATTTTTCTTTTATCGTCGCCTAATTTAATTATTCTTTTTTGCCCCTGAATTTCGCAAGATTTTTTCTTTCTATTTGCAATATATCTTCCTCCAGAGATTTTTCTTCCTTTATTTGTTACCATATTATTTGAATTTGATTTTTATTTATAAATCATTCGGTTTTAAGAATTTTTACGCAAAAGCAATTTTGGGGGTATACAAATCTGCTTCCATTCCTTTATTTATTCTCCAAACAGAGTTATCACGATATAATTCACCAGATTCTATTTGCACTACTCCTGTATCTCCTATATTTTCTACTTGTTGATCACTATTGATATCGCATACGGGATAAATAAATATGTGGGCTTGTCGTAATGCTTGTTTTATTATACAATCTTCTGAATTTGGGAGCATCATAAATTTTCCACGAGTAGAATTTTCATTTTCTAAAATAATTACATATGCAGAATTAGATTCTTTTTGTAATTTTTTGGAATGATCCCAGAAGAATCCTTGTTTATCTGGAAAAGTTAGATAATAAACTAAATATTTCTTTTCTTTTGCATCTTGAATGAATTTTTCAACTTTTGCATCAGATTCTTGGAATTTGCTTTGAAGAGAATTTATGTTTGGTTGGGTATTTACAATATATTTCCAAGGGTTTGCTTCAAAATCTTTTAATGTTTGATAAAAATCGTTTCCTTTTTCTGTTAAAGGAATTTCATTTAAGCCTTTTGATAATTTCTCTGCATTTCTCGCAAGATTTTCTAAATTTTCCATATCTTTATTAAATTTTTGAAGTTTATAAACTTTTCTTAATTGTTATTTTTTAATAGTGGTTACATAATTAATGCCCTGAATTTTATATTTTATGAATTTGCATTATACAAAAATTTATAAACGAATTAAATTAACTTAAATTATGGTTAATGGAATTGAGAGGCCTCTTGATCTTTTGAATAGTTCAAAAGGAAAAGAAGTCTTGGTTTATTTAAAAGGAGATAAGCAAGTTGTTGGAACTTTGCTGGCTTTTGATATCCACATTAATTTAGTTTTGGATAATGCGAAGCAAATTGAAAACAGCAATGCAACTAAGAGTTTAGGTCTTGCTTTTACGAGGAGATACTATAATCTATATTTCTACTGCATCAACTGCTTTAAAAGAATAAGCGTTTTTGCCTGATTTCGCAAGGCAGAATTCTTAAGATTTTTTAGTAGTCGGAACTTTGGTAAATTATAAAAACGCTTCTTGTTTTGTTTATCTATGGTAAAAAAAATAAATTTATCTTTTTTAGGAACATCTGGCGCAGTTCCAACAGCGAAGAGAAATCATACTGGAATTTTGCTAACTTTTGAAGGAGAGAATATTTTAATTGATTGTGGAGAAGGAATTCAACGACAATTTAGAAAAATGAAATTAAATCCGTGCAAAATAACTAAAATTTTGATTACGCACTGGCACGGCGACCATGTTTTGGGGTTGCCTGGTTTATTACAGACTCTCGCGTTGAGCGAATACCACAAAGATTTAACAATTTATGGGCCTGTTGGAACAAAAAAATTCTTTGAAAATATTTTTAATACATTTGTCTTCGTGAATAAATTTCCTTTGAAGATTATTGAAATTGATAGAGAAGGAAAATTTTTTGAAAATGAAGATTTTTATTTGGAATCTAAGAAATTGTTTCATAATGCTTCTTGTTTAGGATATTGTTTTTTTATGAAGGGTGAAAGAAGAATAGACAAAGAAAAATTAAAAAAGACAAATTTATCTGAAGGGCCTTTGCTGCAAAAATTAAAAGATGAAAAAGATATTATTTTTGAAGGGAAAAAATATTCTTTTAAAAATTTGACTTTTAAAGAAGAAGATAAAAAAATTTGTTTTATTTTAGATACAAAGTATAACGAGAATTTAATCTCTTTTGTTAAAAATTCTAATGTTTTAGTTTGTGATGCTACTTTTGAACCAGGTATGGAAAAATTTGCAGAAGAGCATAACCACATGAGTGCAAAGCAATCAGCAGAACTTGCGAAAAAATCAAAATCAAAAAAATTAATTTTAACACATATCAGCGAGAGATATGATAGAAAAGAAGATGCTGTTTTAAAAGAAATTTCTAAAATTTTTCATTCGCCTTTTTTAGTTCAAGATTTTTCTGTAGTGGGGGTTTAAATGAAAGTTTTAATGTTTCATTGTTCAGAATTTGGGTTTAAAATAACCGGATTATCAAATCGTCCTCGGTAAATAAAACCTGAGAAAATCTCAAAAAAAGATGAAGAATTGTCAAATTGCATTGTCGTTTTTATAACTGTTGAAAAACAAGATTTGAATTTGGAAAATTTATCTATTAATCTCTCTAATGAAATTTTAAAATTTGTTAAAGAAACTAAATCCTGCTCAGTTGCTATTTGCCCCTTTGCTCATTTGTCAAATTCTCTTGCTGATTCTGAAAATTCAATAAAATTTTTTGATTTGTTGGAAAAGTTAATCAATAAAAAAATACCTATGGTAAGGATGCATTTTGGTTCTGATAAATCTTTGATGATGAAAGTTTTTGGGCACAAAGGTAATGTTCGATTTAGGGAATTTTAAAACAAACTTTTTAAATAGTCTTCTTGATAATTTAATATATGAACTGCCCTGGTAGCTCAGCCTGGATAGAGCACCTGCCTTCTAGCCATTGCGCATAGGCTTCGCGAGACGCAGATGTGGGAGAGAGCAGGGGGTCGCAGGTTCAAATCCTGTCTAGGGCATATTGTTAAAAAGAAATCCCCCCAACTAATCCCTTTGTTCGTAAACTCGCTTGTTGGTCGTTTTTTATCGCCTCGCGAGATTCACTCACCACCCACCACTTAAAAATAAAATGAAAAGAATAAAATTTCCATTAAAAGGAAAATATGTTGCAATGGTTGCTCCGAGTTTTGTTGTAGATTTTCCATATCCGGGAATAATTCATGGTTTGAAAAAATTAGGTTTTGATAAAGTTGTTGAATTGACTTTTGGGGCAAAACTTGTGAATAAAGAATATCATAAGATTCTTGAGAGATCTGATGATTTGAAAATTTCTTCAACTTGTTTTGGAATAGTGCAAAATATTTTGGAAAAATATCCTAAATATAAAGATAATTTAATTTTTGTTGATAGTCCAATGATTGCAACAGCAAAAATTTGCAGAAAAATTTATTCTGGTTATAAAATCGTTTTTATTTCTCCATGCAATTACAAGAAAATTGAGGCAGAAAAATCAAAAATAATTGATTTTGTTATTGACTATAAAGAACTAAAAAATATTTTTGATAAAGAGAAAATTAATTTGAAAATTAAACAAAAAATTTATTTTGACAAATTTTATAATGATTATACAAAGATTTATCCTATTTCAGGCGGGTTGTCACAAACAGTTCATCTGAAAGGAATTTTGAAAAAAGATGAATTAAAAATTATCGACGGAATTAAAGAAGTTTTTGCATTTTTAGAAAAACCAGATAAAAATGTGAAGTTTTTGGACTGCACTTTTTGTATTGGGGGATGCATTGGTGGGCCGTGTATTAACTCTAAAGAAAATTTATTTGCGAAAAAAAAGAAAGTTTTGAATTATTTAAAAATTGCAAAAGAAGAGCATATTCCTGAAAACAGGGAAGGTTTGGTTAAAGATGCTAGGGGAGTTTCTTTTGAAAGGAAGTTTTAGGTTAAGAAATAAAATTTCTCCAAGTCACTCCCAATCGCCCACCTGAAATTTGCTAAACTTTGTTTAGATTTTATTGTTCAGAAATTGGCTTTGCTCAATTTCTTTGCTAAAATAAAATTGTTAAGGTGTAAAGAATTTTTAAACAGAATTCATGAATTACTTGGTATGTTGTTAATTATTTTAAAAATTGATATAAATTGCAATAAATAATTTAAACAATTCTTGCAATTAAAAAACCTGCTAAACCTAAAATAAAAAGCCCAATTCCTAAGAAATTTGAAGTTGTTGAATTTGCTGAAAAAATAATGTTTCCAGTTATGTTATTTGAAACAAAAAATAAACTTGCTAAGAGAGAAATTATTGACGCTGTTGCAACTGATTTTTCAAGACCACTAGAAGATTTATCATTTTTATTAAAATCTTTTTTTAAGTATTTGTGTTCTATTAAATAATTTAAGAGTTCAGGGTTTTGTTTTAATTGTTCGAAAGTATAATGTTTTTTTATTTTTTCAGAACTTCCATATTCTGTTTTATCATAATCAAAATGGTGAATGCTCCCTGCATGATGATATTCTTGTCGAATATGCAAATCTATAGTTAATCTTTGTTTGGTTTTATCTAACTTAACATTTACTTTTCCAGTAGGATATGAACTGAATTTATCTATGCAATGTTCATAAAACCCACGCAAATAATTTTTATCTTTACCTAAAATTAAAATAAGGTTATCTAATTCCTTTCCTTCAATCTTTTTTTTAAACAATCTTTGTAAAGCATTCATATGCTCTTTATTAGAAATATATATATACTTTTCGTTTCTGTTTTTTGAGTGCAGAGGTGCCACAGCGGCTACTGGAGTCGGCTGCAGCCCGACTATTCACGGGTTCGAGTCCCGTCCTCTGCTTTTTTATGAAAGCACTATCTTTAAAACAACCATTTGCAGAATTAATTGTTTCTGGTAAAAAAACAATTGAACTTAGAAAATGGAATACGAATTTTAGAGGAGAATTTTTAATTCATGCTTCTAAAATTCCTGATAAAAAAGCAATGAAGAAATTTGGATTTGAGAATTTGCCCCTTGGGAAAATTATTGGTAAAGTAAATCTTGTTGGAATTAAAAAATATTCAAATGAAAAAGAGCACGCATTAGATAGAAATAAACATTTAGCCAATTCTTCTTGGGGGCATTATGGTTTTATTTTAAAAAATTCTCAGAGAATCAACCCAATTAAAGCAAAAGGAAATTTGAATTTTTGGGATTTTGATAAGTTTTAAATAATATCCTCGCGATTAAATTGTATGAAAGACAAGAAAAATCCCTCTGACAAATTCCCGACCACCCATCCCAAAGTTTCTGTTGAAGAAATTGCAACATTCTGCAAAAGAAAAGGTTTTGTTTACTCTTCTTCTGAAATTTACGGCGGTTTGGCTGGTTTTTATGATTACGGACATGTTGGAACTTTAATGAAAAAAAACCTTGAAAAGATTTGGTTAAAATATTTTTTAGGTTTAAATGATAATTTTTATCAAATAGAAACTTCTGAGATTATGCCTGAAAAAGTCTTTCTTGCTAGCGGCCACTTAAAAAATTTCACGGATATGGCTGTTAAATGCAAAAAAGGGCATATAGAAAGAGCAGATCAACTTTTATCAAAACATTTGAAAGGACATTTTGAAGGTTTGTCTTCTGAAGAAGTTTTAGAACTAATAAAGAAAAATAAAATAATATGTTCTACATGCAAAGGAACTTTAGATTACATCGGGCCCGTTAATATGATGTTTCCAATTTCCTTGGGTGTTGGAGAATCTACAAAAGCGTTTTTGAGGCCAGAAACAGCTCAAAGTCCGTATGTGAATTTTAGAATTCAATATGAATTAACGAGGAGCAAACTTCCTTTGGGTTTGGCTTTGATTGGAAGAGCATATAGAAATGAGTTATCTCCAAGAAATTTATTGATAAGGCAAAGAGCATTCAATCAAGCAGAATTGCAGATTTTTTTTAATCCGTCGAATATAAATGAACACTCTGATTTTGAGAATATTAAGAATTATAAACTGCAAATTATTTTGGCAAATGATAAAAATAAAGAAGCGCAAGAAATTTCTTGTTTAAGTTTATCTAAACAACTTCCAAAATTTTATGTTTATTACATGGCTAAAGTTCAGCAATTTTATTTAGATATTTTGCAAATCCCAAAAAATAAATTCAGATTTTCTGAACTAAGCGAAAAAGAAAAAGCATTTTATAATAAATATCATTTTGATATGGAAATTGATGTTGGGGAATTAGGTTGGACTGAAATGGGGGGGGTTCATTACAGAACAGACCATGATTTAAAAGGGCATCAAGAAATTTCAAAACAAAATCTTTCTGTTTTTGACGAAGAAACAAAACAAAAATTTATTCCGCATGTTCTTGAATTAAGTTTTGGTATTGATAGAATTTTTCAGACAATTATTGCATTAAATTATAATTATAATAAAATGAGAGATTATGTTGTTTTAAGTTTACCTGGTTATCTTGCACCATATCAAATTGCGATCTTTCCATTAATTTCAAAAGGAAAAATTTTGAAAATTGCGAGAGAAATTTACACTGAAATAAAAGATAATTTTCAATGTTTATTTGATGATTCGGGGAGTATTGGAAGAAGATATGCTCGTAGTGATGAATCTGGAATTCCTTTTTGCGTAACTGTTGATGAACAAAGTTTGAAAAATAAAGATGTAACTATTAGAGATAGAAATACAACAAAACAAATTAGAATAAAATTAAAGAATTTAGAAAAAACTTTAAAAAATTTCCTCGACGGGAAAAATAGTTTTTTAAAAAATAATTTCTAAAAGAATTTTAATTTATGAAAAGATATTTAAACACTTTTTACTTTTATTTATTGATTAAAAGGGGGTGTTATGATGGCAGCAAAGAAAAAAAAGGCAGTTAAGAAGAAAAAGAGATAATCATATTCCCTTTTTTTATTTTTCTATTTTTATTTTATTATTGATTTTATGTTTTTTATTTGATCTGTCCTTATTTTTATTGGTATAATATATGTCTCTGGGGAGAATTTAACTCTTATTCACAAACTCACTCGTTGCTCGATTTTTATCGCCTCGTGAGATTTGTTCACGACCTCTTTACGGTCGGGAAATTAATATATGTCTCTGGGGAGAATTTAACTCTTATTCACAAACTCACTCGTTGCTCGATTTTTATCGCCTCGTGAGATTTGTTCACGACCTCTTTACGGTCGGGAAATTAATATATGTCTCTGGGGAGAATTTAACTC
>Ga0233422_10000360_pt1 | contig 23440 bp, 19 predicted proteins | sample Watercolumn_Mata_2_FD_182724 | JGI IMG/M metagenome (GOLD analysis project Ga0233422, IMG submission 182724) | Freshwater microbial communities from Lake Matano, South Sulawesi, Indonesia - Watercolumn_Matano_2014_110_MG | ecosystem: Environmental > Aquatic > Freshwater > Lake | place...
ATGCGGCCATTCACGGCAACCGGGGCGGGGGTCGTGCCACGGTTGCCGTGAATGGCCGCATCCTCGGTCTCCAGCCGCAATTTCTCGATGTTTTGCAGCATCACCATCGATTTGCTGATATCGGGATAGGACACGGAAAAAGCCTGATCGGCCAGTTGCCTGAGTTCGTCCAGCATGGCCTGGGTTTCGGCGGCGTTGCCGTCAAAGTGCTGCGTGACCCAATCCGAGGCGGTAGCCAGACTGTCGCGATAGAGCTGCTCATTGTTACGCAACAAGGCGGCTCGCGCAGCCTCCAGTTTGAACAGCAGCAATTGCCGTAGCGCTTCCACCTGCTCGGGCGTCAGGACCGCTTCCACCGGACGATCGGTGCGGCGCACGGTGACCAGGTCCTTGATGCCGCCCAGCGCCTTGTCGAAGGCATCGCCTTCTTCCTCCTCGGTGTTCTGTCCGGGCTGCTCCTCTTGCTGCCGCTTCTCATGCTGTTTCACCGTCCCGGCGTGCGGCAGGACCAGGGGTAGCGCGTCGACCTTCTGTTCCAGGGCGACCAGACGAGAGGAGATGCCCACGAGATCCGGGGCCTGCACCTTGCGCAAGGCGGACATTTCTCCGGCCAGCGTTTCGCGTACCTTGAACACGGCGGGATCGCCGCTTTCATGCAGGCGTTGATCGGCCGCCTGCATGGCGGCCAGCACGGATTTGACATCGCCGACCAGGTTCAGCTTCTGGTTTGCGATGTTCAATAGATATTCCGCGTCGGCGATCAGAACGTCGCCGCGGGTTCTGTTGAGTTGACGCTGGACTTGCTGCATCTGCATTGCGAGTTCTCCGCGCGTGGCTTCCAACTTGGCGTCGACGTGTTCTCCCTGTTCGTCCAACAGATGGTTGACCCTGGCTTCGCTGCCGGAGAATTGACTCTGGAGGGTGGCCAACTGGGAATGCAGCGAGGCGAGCTCGGACTGCACGGAGTTCAGTTGATGCGCGATTTCCTGGACCTGAAGCGACTTATCCGTGAACTGACCTCCCAGCCCCTCCTGGCGCGAGCGCAGCTCCTGCAACAGGAACCAGCCGCCCACCGCAAGGCCGACGACCACGATCAGAATGAGGTAGCCCATCCAAGCCAGGCCGCGACGCTTTCCGGCGGGTTTTTCCTTTTCGGTTGCCTTGGTGTCGCTGGCTTCCGTCGTCTCCGAAGACGGCGCCGTATCGTCCTGGGGCGCGGCGGCGGGCTGAATATTGATTTCGTTGTCGGTCAATGGCGTATCCCCCAATGGAACAGATTCATCGTCGGTATGGATTTCGGTATCCCGGTGGCGGTCCGGTTCTTCCTTTACGGTTACGTCGGTGGGCGGTTCAACCCGACCGGCGGGCGGCGTCACGGGTTCCCGCAGCAACGCGGCCAAGGGTCCCAGGCCGGTCCGGCGGGCATGAGCCCATTGTTTGATGGATTGCAGAATCGCCTCGTCCCCGGCCTGTTCCGCCACGATCACGCGAGTCCAGCCTTGCTCCCTGGCCAGACGGGACAAACGCTCCCCGGGCACGATCAACGGCGGCCGCGGCCTGGCCTCCAGGCCCGCTAACTTCAGTAGTTCGGCCAGTCGGGATAACGCTTCGCCGCTGGTGACGATCGCGACATCGAAGCCGTCTTCCGCCCACTCGGACAGACACGGGGCGAAAGCCTCCATGGTCACGGGCGTCCGGCGATAGACCTCGGCATAGGCCACGCTGGCGCCCCGTTCCCTCAGAACATCCGCCAGATATTCGCGCCCACCCACCCCTCTTACGATCAATAGGCGCTGCCCGGTGACCTCGACCAGTCGAGGATCGGCCAGTAGACTCTCGCTGCTGGCGGAGGAATAGGGGACGAGGTCGACGCGCAAGCCGGCGCGCTCCAGTTCCGCGGCGGTCGTCTCCCCCACCGCGGCGATCCGCGTGCGACCGGTCAGGCGCCGAGTCCAGCCTTCCAGACCGAGGGCCTGTCGCACGGCATTGGCGCTGACGAAGATCAGCCAGTCCCAGGGCTCCGGGTCATTCAATAGTTCCGACGGCCGCGCGGGATCCGGACCGGGCTCGATGTTCAACAGGGGCGCCAGGACGGCGCGGCCGCCGTCCGCTTCGATCAATCCGGCCAGATTCGCGCCTTGGCCCTCTGGACGGGTCACCAGCACGGTCACATCGCTCAAGGGTCGAAAAGCGGTGGGCTTCATACGCTTGCGTGGAGATCGCCGAGAATGCGGTCGGCGCCCTGGGCCAGGAGGCGCTCGGCCAGGGCGGCGCCAAGGACGGCGGCCTCGGACCGCGGCCCCTCGATGTCGCCTTTCAGCAGGGTTCGGCCGTCGGGAGTAGCGACCAGACCACGCAGCCAGATCCGCCCCCCGCGCGGCACGGCATAACCGGCAACGGGCACCTGACAGCCGCCGTCGAGCCGATGATTGAAGCCGCGTTCCGCCGCCACGCAATCCGTGGTGTCGGGGTCACGCAGCACCGCCACCAGCCGGTTGACCTCGTCATCGCCTTGACGGCTTTCGATGCCGATGGCGCCCTGTCCGACCGCCGGCAGGCTCTCCTCTGGCGATAGGGTTTGTGTGATCCGGTCGCCCCAACCCAAGCGTATCAAGCCTGCCGCCGCCAGGATGATCGCGTCCAGACCCTCGGTTTCGAGTTTCTCGAGCCGTGTTCCGACATTGCCCCGCAAGGGGGTAATCTCGCTGCGCGGAAAACGACGCTTGAGCTGACACTGTCGGCGCAGGCTGGAGGTCCCCAAACGCGCCTCGGCGGGCAACTCGCCGAGACCCGCGTAGCGGCGCGATACCAGGGCATCCCGGGGATCCTCGCGCGCCAGGATGGCCGACAAATGCAGACCCTCGGGCAGTTCGGCGGGGATATCCTTCATGGAATGCACGGCGATGTCGGCGCTGTCCTCGAACAGACCCTGCTCCAATTCCTTGACGAACAGCCCCTTGCCCCCAATCTTGGCGAGGGGGGCATCCAGGATCTTGTCGCCGCGCGTGACCATTGTCACGAGTTCCACCCGCAGGCCGGGATGAGCCGACCGCAAACGGTCCGCCACGTGCTCGGCCTGCCAGAGGGCCAGAGGGCTTTTGCGTGTGGCGATGCGGAGGGTTTTCGGCATGATCAGGCATTCCCGACAAATAATTCGAAGTTTAGCAGATCATGCCGGGCCATTCGGTCCGGGACTCAACGCGGGTCGAGATGCCAGGCGGTCTCCGTCAGCCAGGTCAAACCCCGCTTACGGAGGGTGGGGTTATCCTCCAGTGCATCGAGTTGTTCCAGCAGGATGAGGTCGTAATGGTCCCCATACAGCTCCTGGATCCTGGCGAACGAGGCGGCAAAGGGCGGACCCTGCATTTCCTCGGGATCATAATCAAGGGTGATCAGGAGGATGGGCGTTGTTTCGGGGACCAGTTCCCGGAGCTGGCGCACGTAATCGGTTTGCATGGCGGGCGGCATCGCGATCAGCGCGGCGCGGTCGTAAACGGCGGCTATCGCTCCCAGATCCCCCGGTTGCAGACGAAAGAAATCGCCGACCACCAACCGCAAGCCATCGTGGGCAAAGGCGGGCATGCCGCCCATTTCCATCCGCGTCGCCGTCAGCTTTTGCTCGTCGAGGAACTGGTCGATGGCCAGCCGGCTCAACTCGATTCCGATCACGGGGTGGCCAAGGCCGCGGATATGGACGAGATCGGGGCTTTTTCCGCAGAGCGGGACGAAAACGGGACTCCCGGGCGCGAGGCTCAAGCGCGGCCAATTCCGCTCCAGCAAGGGATGGGCCACTTCGAGATGAAAGCCCGTCTCCCCTTTTTCCCATTTTTCCAGCCAGAATTCAGCCTGCATGACGTGTCCCCCATTGCGACGGCTCATGATAAACAAACTGGTTGGGCATTGACATGACCGCGCGCGGGCGGCGCCTGATCGACGTGGAAGCAGACTTCCCGGAGTTCGGATCGATGATCCCGGGCCTATTCTACCCCGTGCCTCGAATCCGGCCCCGGCCCGACCACAGGGCGCTAATCGCGATAAACATCCCCAGCGCGCCGATGGTAACGTCGGCCGGAACGTTCAACCTGACCACCACGGCATATAGGCCCAGCATGAGCAGGATGCTGCCGTTTTCGACCAGATTTTGCAGGGCGATGGAATGGCCGGCGCCCATGACGATCTGACCGCGGTGTTGCAGCAGGGCATTCATGGGCACCAGCAGATAGCCGCCCATGGCGCCGATGACGAGGAGCTGCGGCACGGCGATGCGCCAATCGGTGACCAGGGCGATGGCGGCGACGGCCAGTCCCAGAATCGTCCCCACCTTCAGCACCCCGACCGCATCCGCCAGCCGCACCCGCCAGCCGGCCCAGGCCGCGCCGACGCCGACGCCGACGATCACCAGCGCGGTCAGCCGCGCACCGCGCTCCAGGTCGAACCGCAGGGCCGCCGCACTCCAGGCCAGGATGACGAAGCGCAGCGTGGTGGCGATCCCCCACAGCAAACCGGTGACGACCAGGGACAGCCGCCCGAGTTCGTCTTTCCACACCAGTTTGCAACTCTGGAGGAACTCCTTCGCCAAGCCGTGCGCGCCGCCGTATGCGATCACCGCCGAAACCGGGAGTCTCGGTATCCATAGCGGAATTAGGGCGGCGACCAGGTAACCGAACAGGATGACGGCAATGGCGATTTCCGCCGTGGTATCGAAGGCGGGCGGCAGCGGCCAATGCGCGAGGTACCGAGCAATGAACCGCTCCATGCGTTCTCCCACCAGCGCGCCCCCGGTCACGACACCCAGGATGGTGGCGACGACGGTGATACCTTCCATCCAGCCGTTGGCCCAGACCAGCCGTTCGGCGGGGAATAGCTCGGAAAGAATGCCGTACTTGGCTGGCGAGTACATGGCGGCGCCCACCCCTACCCAGGCATAGGCGAGCAGGGGTTGCACGCCCGCCAGCAGGGAGCCGCAACCCAGAACCTTGACCGAGTTGCTGACGAACATGACGCGGCCTTTGGGCATGGCGTCGGCAAGATGGCCGACGAAGGGCGCGAGCACGATGAAGGCCATCACGAAGCTTTGCTGAAGCACCGGCACCTGCCAGGCCGGCAATTCCAGCGTCTTCATGTGGGCAATGACGGCGAACAGCAGGGCGTTGTCCGCCAGAGCGGAGCAGAATTGCGTCAGTAGAACCGCGACGAAGCCGGCGGTCATGACGGTATGACCTCCGACGGCATGCGGGCTACGGCATTGCCGCCCGGGCGGACAGGATCAATTCCGCCAATTCGCGAAAGGCGCCGTGGCCACCGTGTTTGGACAGGATCAGGTCGACTTCGGCCTTGACGGCTTCTTCGGCGTCGCCGGGACAAGCGCTGAGTCCGGCGATGGCGAACGCCGGCAAGTCGTTGATATCGTCGCCGATATAAAGCATTTCATGGGGGCTCAGGCGGAGGCGGTCGAGTATGCCGCGCACCACCGTCTCCTTGTCCTTGGCGCCCAGGTGAAGCTCGGCGATGCCCAGTTTTTCCGCCCGCTTCACCAGCGAGGGAGAGAACTCGCCGGTGACGACGCCGGTTTCGATCCCCGCCAGATTGCGCAAGCGCTCCACCCCCATGCCGTCGCGGATGTTGAAGCGCTTCATCACCTCGCCGTTTTCGCCGTAGTAGACCCCGCCGTCGGTCAGCACGCCGTCGCAATCGGTCAGCAACAGCTTGATGGACTGGACGCGTTCGGACCAGTCGGACGGAAGGCGAACGTTGCTCACGCGGTAGCTCCGTTCATCACGCGACGCAGCTTCTGACGCGGGCCCCGCTCGCTGTCGTAAACCCGCTTGACGCCGTCGCCCAGGGACTTCTTGATGTCGCGCACGTCGCGGATCAGGCGCTCCAGGCCGACCAGTTCGACCGAGGCGGCCTGATCGGTGCCCCACATGGCGCGATCCAGCGTGATATGCCGCTCCAGGAACGAAGCCCCCAGGGCAACCGCCGCCAGCGACGGCGCCAAGCCGGTTTCGTGGCCGGAGTAGCCGATGGGCACGTCGTCGTAGCGATCTCTCAGGGTCTTGATCATCAGCAGGTTCAGTTCATCGACCTTGCACGGATAGGTGGAAGTGGCGTGTGCAATCAACAAGTTCGGCTTGCCGGCCGTGTCGTGGGTGCCGACGGCCGAAACGCCCGCGATGATCTCTTCCATGGTCGACATGCCGGTGGAAATCATCAGCGTACGCCCGGTCGATCGGGCCTTGCGCAGCAGCGGCAGATCGGTGAGCGAAGCGCTGGCCATCTTGTAGAACGGCGGCTCGAATTGCTCCATGAAGTCGACGGAGGGTTCGTCCCAGCAAGAGGCCGTCCAGTCGATTTCCAGGGAACGGCAGTAATCGTCGAGCTCGCCGTATTGCTCCGCCGTGAACTCCATGCGGCGCCGGTAATCGATGTAGGTCATCATCCCCCACGGGGTTTCGCGGACGATGTCCCACTGATCCTTGGGGACGCACAATTCCGGCGTGCGTTTCTGAAACTTCACGCAGTCGGCGCCGGCTTGTTTCGCTCCCTTGATCAACTCCCTGGCGATTTCCACTTCGCCGTTATGATTGATGCCGATTTCGGCAATGGTGTAAACCGGGTGGCCGTCGCCCACCGAGCGGTTGCCGATTGTTACTTCGCGTGCATTCGTTCTGACAGTCATATTTTCCTCTGAGAGCGTTACCAGATGGTGAATCCGCCATCGACGAGCAGATTGGCGCCCGTGACGTAGGAAGAGGCATCGGAGGCCAGAAATACCAGCGCTCCCATGAAATCGTTCGGCGCGGCCATCCGCTTGAGCGGCGTGCGGCTCGCATATTCCTGAATGAAGAAATCGTCCTGCCGGTTTTCCACGCCGCCCGGCGACAGCGCGTTGACACGGACGCCCGCTGCGCCCCAGTAGGCCGCAAGAAAACGGGTGAACGCCAGCACCGCACCCTTGCTGGCGGGATAGACCGGCGACTTGAAGAAGCGCTGGTTGCCGTCCGGATCCAGGTACAAGGACTGATCCGGCGCGACCACGCCGTAGGTGGAGCCGATATTGACGATGCTGCCCTTGCCCGCCCCGGCCATCTCGGCGCCGATTATCTGCGAGCACAGAAACACGCCGGTGACGTTGACGTGCAGGGAACGCTGCCACATTTCCAGCGGGTAGTTCTCGAAACGGGAAAGCTCCAGCGCCGCCGCAGGGTTTTCGAACATGTCATTGATGGCGGCGTTGTTGACCAGCACATCCACCCGGCCGGTCTGCTCCAGCGCGACTTTCAGCAGATCGCGCACCGATTGGGGATCGGTCACGTCGGCGGCCACGCCCAAGGCGTTCCCGCCCAACTCATGGGCCACACTCTCGCAAGCGGATGAGTCCATGTCCGTCGCTAAGACGCAGGCGCCGGCTTCCGCCAGGGCCTTGCAATGCCGACGCCCCAGCAACCCGGCGGCGCCGGTGACGATGGCGGTGCGGCCGGTCAGATCGAACTGTGCGGCGAGGCTCATCACGCCGCCCTCGGCTTGACGTGGAAATTGCTGGTCTTGCGGAATACCGGCCGCAGCATTTCGCCCCGTAAACGGCTGGCGACATCGGCCTTCGCGACGGCATCCTTGAGAATGGCCAAGGCCTCCGAGAAGGCCTTGATGGTGTATTCGATGTCCGCTTCGGCATGGGCGTAGCACAGATTGTGGATTCCGGACCAGAGGATGCCGCGGCGGATCAGTTCCTGCTGCACCAGGGTCTTCATTTCCAGCGGATTGCCGCCGGAAGGCAGGAAGTTGAGGAGGGTGCGGAACGGATAGCCGGCGAGGCCGACGCAGTTCATGTCGAGGTCGGCGATGACGTCGCCGATGCCGTCCGCCAGCCGTTGCCCCAGTCCCGAGATATGGTCGATGACGCCGTGATCGCGGATGAATTCGATACAGGCGATGGACGCCGCCAGCGATAAAGCCTCGCCGCCGAAGGTGGTGAAGAAGAACACGTCCTTCTCGAACAATGCCATCACGTCGCGCCGCCCGGTAATGGCGGAGATGGGCATGCCGTTGGCCATGGCCTTGGAGAACAGCGCCAGGTCGGCGCGCACGCCGAAAAACTCCTGAGCGCCGCCCATGGCGCAGCGGAAGCCGGTCCACATCTCGTCGAAGATCAGCAGGGCGCCGTGGCGATCGCACACGTCGCGCAGCCCCTTGAGGAAGCTGCCGTTCTCGCGCTCGAACACGAAGGGCTCGAGGATGACGCAGGCAGTGCCGTCGTCGATGGCGTCGATGACCGATTCCAGGTTGTTGTAACTGAAGGTATGGGTGAGCTCGCCGGTACAGGCCGGGATGCCGGCGTTGCGGTCGGTGACCGAGATGTACCAGTCGTGCCAGCCGTGATAGCCGCAGCACAGCACCCGCTCGCGGCCGGTAAAGGCGCGCGCCAGCCGCACCGCGGCGCTGGTGACGTCGCAGCCGGTCTTGCTGAAGCGCACCGACTCGGTGTTGGGAATGACATCCCGCATCAGCTCGGCCAACTCCACTTCCAGGGGGTGCATCAGCGAGAACACGATGCCGTCGTCCAATTGGCGGCGCACCGCGTCGTCCACCTCGGGATGGCAGTAACCCAAAATGATGGGGCCGATACCCATGTTGAAATCCAGGTATTCGTTGCCATCCACGTCCCACACCCGCGCGCCCTTGCCGCGGCGAAGATATTTGGGTGCGACGCCCTTGGAAAACTGGGTCGGCCCCTTGGCGAGGGTCTGGGTGCCGGCGGGAATCAGGCCTTCCGAGCGCGCCCACAGGGCGTTGGATTCGGTGATATCGGGCAATGAGGCGTTCAGTTCGACTTTATTGGGCATGGCTTTATTAATCACTTTGTCGGATTTCTTTCGCAGTTTGGTTTCGGTGTTTAAGCGATTGAAAACACAGATTGAATCGCTATCGCGATAACTATTTGATGTGGGTTCTCGGACCCACGACCGAGTTCATTTCTTTTGCGCCGCCAAAAGAAACGAACCAAGGAAAAGGCGGCCCTACCCTCCGCGAAAGCCCTTGCGCTCCTCGCTTGCCTAGCGGGGGACAGCGACGGGACTCCTGTCCCGACGCTGCCGCGATTCATCCCTGAATCGCCCCTTCGGGCCTGATCGCCAGTCAAGCTGCGGTGCTCGACGCGGAGGGAAAGGGGGAGAAGATCAAGAGCGAAAAACATGGCCTACTCTATAGCTAAAAATCTAACGAAGCAGATGTTATGAAGCTGTCGTATTGAGTTGATCGGTGATGCGGGCGGCGATGGCGGTGCCGGTGAAGCCTTCGTACTCCAGCAGATCGGCCATCAGGGCCGGTTTGAACCAGCGTTCCTTCAGGGCGATGGGCAGTACCTTGGCCATGACGCCGTGCTCGACCAGCGTCTCGGCGACGATGGTGTACAAGCCGCCGGTCTGGAAGTGGTCTTCCACCGTCACCAGCAGTTTGGAGCGCCGCGCGGCAACGAGGATGGTTTCGGTGTCGGCGGGCTTGAGCATGCGCATGTTCACCAGACCGACCGAATATCCGGCGTCCTTCAGGGCGTTGGCCGCCTTGAGACATTCCCCAAACAGCAGGCCGTAGCCGAGGATGGTGGTATCCGTCCCTTCCATGACGGTCTCGGCGCGGCCGATGGCAAACGGTTCGGCGTGGACGAAGGCGGCCTTGCAGTTGTTGTAGCGGACATAGCAAGGCTTGGGATCCAGCATGACCGTTTCCAACCCCATGAGCAGATCGTCCTCATCGGCGGGACACCACACGTTCACGCCGGGGATGCCGCGCATCAGCGCGATGTCTTCGATGGCCTGGTGGGTTGGGCCGTTCGCCTCGGACACGAAGCCGGTGAAGGTACCGACCAGCTTGACCGGCAGATGGGCGATGCCGACATCGGTGCGGATGAACTCAAAGGCCCGCAGGGTGAGAAAGGTGGCCAAGGCGTGCACGACCGGCACTCTGCCCCGCACGGCCAGGCCGGCGGCGGCGCCGATCATGGTCTGTTCGGCAATGCCTACGTCGATGAAGCGGTCGCCCAGTTTGCCGGGCAGGTTGCGGATTGCCGAACGGTTTTCGGCAGTCATGACGACGAAGCGCTCGTCGGCTTGTGCCAGCGCGTACAGGCCGTCTTCGTAGGTTTTATAGCTGGGTAACAGTGACATGGGCGTAAGGACTTAGCGGGCGACGATGATGTCGCTTTCGATCACGGCGCGACGGCTGCCTTCCAGTTCTTCGAGCAATTGATCGATTTCCTGGTGGGAGAAGTTGCAGAACCAGCGGTCGGCGCGGGCCGAGATGCTGGGCAAACCCTGGCCGCGCACCGTATCGGCGACGATGGCCGTGGGGCGACCGCTGGTGCGGGGAATACCCGCCAAACCCTGCTCGAGCTCATGGAAATCATGGCCGTCGAGACGCACGGTTTCCCAGCCGAAGGCGGCGAATTTGTCCGTCAGCGGCTCCAGCCGGATCAGCTCTTCCGTCGCCATGTTGGCCTGGAAGCCGTTGCGGTCGACGATGGCGATCAGGTTGTCCAATTTCTTGGCGGCAGCCACCAGAGCGGCTTCCCAGATGGTGCCTTCGTTGGTCTCGCCGTCGCCCAACACCACTACCACACGGCCATTGCCTGTGCGGATCTTGATGTCCAGGGCGATGCCCAGACCGACGCCGAGCAAATGCCCCAGCGAGCCCGAGTGGAATTCCACGCCGGGAATGCTGCGGTTGGGGTGCCAGTAAATGTGGTCGCTGGTCTTCAAGTGGTTCTTGAGGCGCTCCTGCTCCAGGAACCCCAGTTCGACGAACAGGCCATAGAGCGCCGGCACGTCGTGGCCTTTGGACAGCAGCAAATAATCGCGATCCGGATCCTGCAGCTTGTCGCCGCTGACATTGAGCCAGCGCTTGTAGAGATAGGTCAGCAGGTCGACGCAGGACAGCGATGCGCCGATGAAGCAACCTCCATCGGTGGCCATGCGGACCACGTGTCGGCGCACCCGGTGGGCGATGGCTTTGAGTTCTTGTTCCTCGGTTTCGGTCATGGTTCTCAGGCTTGTAGCGGCGCCGAGCGGGTCTGCTCGGCACCGACGGTTTTCAATTCGGACAGATGGTTGCGATACCAGTTGACGCCGGCATAAGCGGCATTGATGGCGGCTATTTCCGGCTTGGCGTCCAGCAGATCGAGGATGTCGTTCAAGCCGAATTGGGGATTGGCCGGATACAACTCCTCGAAAACTCGGCGGATGAACTGGTAGTCCTCGGGGTAATCCAGTGTCCAGCGGTGGGACATGGAGTAGTCTCGCGCCACCGCGCCTTCTTCCCAGAGCAAGTTGGCCAGCCGGAACCGCTCTGGACGCTCCCAGATAAACGGCGTGGTGTGCTCCCGTTCCATGGGCAGTTCCGCCTCGCGCCAAGCCGTGGCGAGAGCCTGCATGGCGATGACTTCGACATCGTTGCCATCGGGATAGGAAGCGGGGTGCAGATTGCTGACGAAGTCGAAACCGCCCTGGCTAAAACGCTCCAGCACGCGATCGACGATGTCCGGATCGATCAAGGGGCAATCGGAGGGAATCTTGGCAATGGTCTCGGCCCCAAAAGCCAGCCCGCCCTGGTAGTGCCGGTCCAGCAGATCGGTGGGATGGCCGCGGAAGACCTCGACGCCCACTCGCTCGCACAGTTCGACGACCGGCTCGTCGCCGGCATCGGTCGTAGTGATGACCACCAGACGATGTGGCGCGCGGACGCGGCCGAGCCGCTCCAGCATCAATTCGAGCAAAGACTTGCCACAGGCTTCCATCAGGATTTTGCCGGGCAGCCGACTGGAACCGGTACGCGCTTGTACCGCCAGCACCAGGGGTTGCCTCATCCGCGATGGCCCTGCTTGGCTCCTGGGTGCTTGGGAAGACGAAGTTTGTAGCGGCTGAACAGACCGGCGGGACGCACGCGTGGGGCTACGCCCGGCTCGAACAGCTTCAGGCATTCGGCGGCAATGTTGCGGGCTGAGCTACCACCGTTCTGCATCGGCAACAACCGATGCAAAGTTTCCTGAGGAAGATCGCAATGGATTTCCTTGCCGAGGGCTGCGGCCACGTAGACCACCGACGAATAGCGAGTCACCAGGGTCTGGCAGTTGGCGATCATGTGATCGGTATTGGCCTCGCTGTAGTGCAACGCACCGGGGGCGAAACGCTCCACTTCGTGACCGGCCCGCCGGGGCTCCTCGTTGGGATGGAACTTGAAGATCAAGGGCCTGCCGTCGGCGATACGCTGGGCCTTCTCGATGAATTTGCGGCGATTTTCGTATTTGAAGGTCTCACGCATGTCGGAGGTGGCGACCAGCACGTAGTCGCGATGGGGAAAATCGTTGTCCAGATAGGCTTCGCAATGGTCGAAATTGGGAATGCCGGTCACCCGGATTTTCTCGCGACGCACGCCCTTGTCGGCGAACAAATCGCGGTAGCCGTCGGAAGCCACGCAGAAGATGTCATAGAGATCGGACAGCCCGGTGGTGGAAGTCTGGGCCAGCCAGCGCGGCAACTTCAGGGTACGAACCAGATGATAGGCCAGATTTTCCGGATCGGTCATGCCTTCCTGCACCAACACCAGCTTGGAGTTGCGTATGCGGCGGGGCACGATCAGGTCGCTGCACGTCACCACCAGATTGTAGCGACGGGATTTGCCCTCGAAATCGAACTGGACGCCGCGTTCGTTCAGAAAGCGCATGGTCTGCTTGACGAAACGCCCGCCCAGCACCGTGAAATCCAGCGCGCCCGACTTCTGCACCCAGCGCCCGGGACCATCGCAAAAGAAAGGCGTGAAATAGACATCGAATTGCCGAAGATGCTGGGAAATCTGGTACATCATCTTGGTTTGATTGAGCGAACCGCAAACGAATAGTGCTTTCATGCTTTATGAAATCGAAGGCGAAGTTTGGAGAGTCATGGCACGCGCTTACGACCTGCCCACTCTTGGGAATCGCATTCGCTGCATCGGAAATTGCAGCGGCTGAAATTACGCACGCTATGTTACAAACAGATTGCAGCGAGATTGTGTTTCCATGACAAACCGACTTGCTTTGGTCATTCCCAGCGTGGAATGCCAATCGGTGGTCGGGAAGGCTACGCGTCAGAGCCTGTGAATAACCCCCCGGCCGTAGCGAGGGCGTCCCTGGGCGTGGTGGGCAAGGCGCGGGGGTGCACAAAATCTGGGAGTCCAGCAGCGCTAAACGACTCGATTTTGGGGGTCCCCGCAACGCCGCCCACCGCGTCCAGGGGTGTCCGCAGTAGGCCGGGGGTTTATTCACAAGCTCTCAGTTCGCATCCTGGCGGTGTCCGATGATCGCCCCGCCGTCAGATGCCACCCGTTTCCCGGGCCGGCAGGCAGCGTATTTTCAAATCCAGGCATGCGCCTGAAGGATGACCCTATGATCCCCGCTGCAATCTCTTCAAGCTCATGTCCCATTGGAGGAGGCCGGCAATTGCCCGCCCTGCCCCGGCTTTAGTATCCTTCCCCGTTTAGCCTCGCCACGCCAGCCACCCGTATGGACGATATTTATCAGCCCGCCGCCATCGAACCCGAAATCCAGCGTCAGTGGGAGGAGGCGGGCGTATTCCACGCCGTCGAGGATTCGACGAAGGAAAAATATTACTGCCTGTCGATGTTCCCCTATCCGAGCGGACGGCTGCACATGGGGCACGTGCGGAATTACACCATCGGCGACGTGATGTCCCGCTACCAGCGCATGCTGGGGAGGAACGTGCTGCAACCGATGGGCTGGGACGCCTTCGGTCTGCCGGCCGAGAACGCCGCCATGAGCAAGGGCGTCCATCCGGCGGAATGGACCTACGACAACATCGCCTATATGAAGCGCCAGCTCAAGGAGCTGGGCTTCGGCTATGACTGGAGGCGCGAGGTCGCCACCTGCTCGCCCGAATACTATCGCTGGGAGCAATGGTTTTTTCTCAGGCTGTTGGAACAAGGGCTGGTCTACAAGAAGACCTCGCCGGTCAACTGGTGCCCCCACGACAACACGGTGCTGGCCAATGAGCAGGTCATCGAGGGCTGCTGCTGGCGTTGCGACACGCCGGTGGTGCGCAAGGACATCTCGCAGTGGTTCATGAGGATCACGGCCTACGCCGACGAGTTGCTGGCCGAGCTGGACAACCTCACCGGCTGGCCGGATCAGGTCCGCACCATGCAGGCCAACTGGATCGGCAAGAGCCATGGCGTCCGCTTCGCCTTCCCCTACACCCTGGACGGCGAGGAAGGCAGGCTATGGGTCTACACGACACGCGCGGATACTATCATGGGGGTGACCTTCTGCGCCGTCGCCCCGGAACATCCGTTGACCACCCATGCGGCGCGCGGCAATCCGGCGCTCCAGGATTTCATCCGGGAATGCGAGCAGAGCGGTACCGCCGAGGCGGATGTCGCCACGATGGAAAAGAAGGGCATGGACACCGGCATCAAGGTCACCCATCCCTTGACCGGCAAGCCCGTGCCGGTCTGGGTCGGCAACTACGTGCTGATGAGCTATGGCGAAGGCGCGGTGATGGCGGTGCCGGCGCATGACGAGCGGGATTTCCACTTCGCCCATAAATATGGCCTGGATATCCGCCAGGTCATTCAGCCGAAAGCCAGGGGGGAATCGCCCTTCACGATGGAGCGCTGGCAAGATTGGTATGGGGACAAGACCGTTGGCGTCTGCGTCCATTCCGGCCCCTATGACGGGTTGGCCCACGCCGAAGCGGTGGACGCCATCGCCGCCGACCTCGTGGCCAATGGGCTGGGCGAGAAGCAGACCAATTTCCGCCTGCGCGACTGGGGGGTATCCCGCCAGCGCTACTGGGGCTGTCCGGTGCCGGTCATCTACTGCGACGACTGCGGCACCGTGCCGGTCCCGGACGATCAAATCCCCGTCATGCTGCCCGCCGATGTGGAAATCACCGGCGTCGGCTCGCCGCTGGCCCGGCTGGACTCCTTCGCCCATGTCGATTGCCCGGCCTGCGGCAAGGCGGCGCGGCGCGAGACCGACACCTTCGACACCTTCATGGAGTCATCCTGGTACTTCGCCCGCTACACCGGCGCCGACAACGACACGGCCATGCTGGACCAGCGCGCCCATTACTGGCTGCCGGTCGATCAATATATCGGCGGCATCGAACACGCCATCCTGCACCTGCTCTACGCCCGCTTCTATCACAAGCTGCTGCGCGACGCCGGCCTGGTGAACTGCGACGAACCCTTCGCCAATTTGCTGACGCAGGGCATGGTCGTCGCGCCGACCTTCTATCGCGAGGAACACGGCAAGAAGGTCTATATCGGCCCGGCCGAGGTCGACATCAGCACCGACGATAAGGGCCGGATCACCGGCGCGATGCTCAAGGCCGACAGCCGGCCGGTCAAGGTCGGCGGAACGGAAAAGATGTCGAAATCCAAGAATAACGGCGTCGATCCCGAGCACCTGGTCAAGCGCTACGGCGCCGATACCGTGCGCCTGTTCACCATGTTCGCCGCCCCGCCCGAACAATCGCTGGAATGGTCGGACTCGGGCGTGGAAGGCGGCTTCCGCTTTCTCAAACGTCTCTGGAAACAGGTGGCCGGCCACGTCAACGCCGGCGACGCGCCGGCGTTGGACCCGGCGGCGCTGAACGACGCCCAGAAGGCAATACGCCGGCAGGTGCACGAGACCCTGCGCAAGGTGACCGACGACATGGGCCGGCGCTACACCTTCAACACGGCGATCGCCGCCAACATGGAACTGCTCAACGCGTTGGCCAAATTCGACGATGCCGGCGCGCAGGGTCGCGCCGTGCGCCAGGAAGCCTTCGAGCTCGTCACCCTGATGCTCGCGCCCATCGTGCCTCACATCTGCGAGCAACTTTGGCGGGCGCTGGGCCACGAGGGTCTGGTCGCCACCGCCGCCTGGCCCCGGTTCGATGAGTCCGCGCTGGCGCAGGACGCCATCGAGATGGTGGTCCAGGTCAATGGCAGGCTGCGCGGCAAGATTACCGTGCCGGTCGATGCCGATCAGGCCGCCATCCAGGATGCGGCCTTGGCGGATACGAACGTCCAGCGCTTCCTGGAAGGCAAGCCGGCGAGGAAAGTGATCGTGGTTCCGCGCAAGCTGATCAATATCGTGGCTGGATCATGACGCTTCCGCTATTCCAAAGGATGGCGGCCGCCTGCCTGCTGATCGCTTCCGCGGGTTGCGGCTACCATTTGCGGGGCGACATACCGGGCACCGCGCAGGAAAAGACGCTGCTGATCACCGGCGTCAGCAAAACCAATCCCTTGTATGTCGCCTTTGTTCAGGATCTGGCTTCCCGGGGGGGGACCCTGGCGACCCAATCCGCCTCCGCCAGCGCCATCATCAATGTCATCCGGGCCTACCACATCCGACGGCCCATCACCCTGAGCGCCGCGGGCCGCGCCAACATGTTCGACCTGACGTTCCGCGTGGTGTACGAGGTGCAAAGTCCGAAGGGCGAGATTCTGATTCCGGAAAAGGAGCTCATGGTCCGCCGCGAGTATTTCAACACCCAGGGATCGCCTCTCGGCCAGGGTTACGAGGAAGTCCAGATGCGCTCCGAGATGGAGAAGGAGGCCTCGCAAACACTGTTGAGGCAAGTCGTCTTCACGCTCCACGATAAAAACACCCATCCGTCGTGAAGCTCAGCCCCGAGCAGGTCGACAGGCACCTTCAGGGCAAGCTGGTCCGCGCCTACGTCTTGAGCGGGGATGAACCCCTGCAACTCATGGAAGCCGCCGATGCCATCCGCGGGGCCGCCAAATCCGCCGGCTACGTCAATCATGAGCGCTTCCATGGCGATACCGGCTTCGACTGGAATGACTTCCGGTCCGCCTGCGATTCCTTTTCGCTGTTCGGCGAACCGCGCTTGCTCGATCTGCGCTTGTCCGGCAAACCCGAGAAAGTCGGGGCCGATGCGCTGGTCCGCTATGCCGACCAACCTCCGGACGACGCCCTCCTGCTCGTCAGCCTGCCCAAGCTGACCCTGGCCGATCAGAAGGCGCGCTGGTTCCAGGCCCTGGAGCGGCTAGGGGTCGTGGTGCAGGTCTGGCCCCTGGAGGGCGAGAAACTACTGCGCTGGCTGGACCGGCGGTTGAACTCCCGTGGCCTTTTGGCCGATCAGTCGGGTCTCAGGCTTCTGGCGGCGCGGGTCGAGGGCAATCTGTTGGCCGCCGCCCAGGAAATCGAAAAATTGCGGATACTCCACGGCAACGGTCAACTCAGCGACGAACACATACTGAAGTCGGTCGCGGACAGCGCCCGCTATGATGTGTTCGATCTCGCGGACCAGGTGCTGCGGGGGCTGATCGGCAAGGCGCACCGGGTCTTGACGGGGCTGCGGGCCGAGGGCATCGCCGCCCCGGTCGTGCTTTGGGCCCTGACCCGCGAACTGCGCCTGCTCAACCAGATGAAAGTCCAACTGGAGGATGGCGCCGCGCTGGACGCGGTGTTCTCGCAATACAAAATCTGGGAAAACCGCAAACCCGCGCTCCAGATGGCCCTGAAGCGGCTGAGCCGGGACCGGCTGCGCGAAGCGCTGCTGCTGGCGGCCCGCGCGGACCGGGTCATGAAGGGTCAGGAACCCGGCGAGGAATGGGATGCGCTGCTGACCCTGTGCCTGGCCATGGTCAACCCTCCCGGTTGAGTGCCCTATCGCCAACCCGATACGCAACCCCTTGGAAGAAATGGATCCAACTCCCATGTTGACCCGCTATGTCATGATGAGCTTCGGGGCGGATGACTTCCGCTACTGGCAGGCGCACTGGCTGATTCTGAGCCTGATGGCCCACGCCCCCCGACCCCGCGAGATTACCGTGGTCACCGATCATCCCCAGAATTTCGGTTGGTTCGGCGACGCCATCAAGGTCCATGGCATGACGGCGGCCGACGTCGCCGACTGGATCGGTCCTCAGGGGTATTTCTTTCGCACCCTGATCAAGTCGCTGGAGTTCGCCCTGGAAACCGGGACTACACCGGGAGCGGTGGCCTATCTGGATACGGATACGGTGGTGAACCGGAGCCTCGCTCCCATGATCGAGGATCTGGAACGCGGCAACGCCTTCTTGGACTGTCTGGAATATCCGATCTACGAAAGCGGACGCATGGGCAACAAGGGCGCCAGGACTCTCTGGGAGGCCTTGGGCGATACGGAATGGCTGGGCATCCGCATCCACAGGGGAACCTGTCTCTGGAACACGGGTATCACGGCCTTGAGCGGTTCCGATGCCCCTCTGATCAAGAAAGCCCTGGCCATTTGCGATGCCATGCTGGCGAGCGGCGTCACGCACCGCCTCACCGAGCAGGTGGCTCTGGGCGCCGTGCTGACGGAATCGAAAGCCGTCAAGGAAATCAATCCGGCGGGCCGGGACCCCTGGATCACGCATTACTGGGGCAACAAGCACGGCTGGCACGAATCGATCACGGCTCATCTGGCGACCCTACACCATCGGGGTTTGACGCTGGAAGAAGCCGTGGAATTTCTGCTTCGGAACCCCATCGATCGCCCCAGGATCGTCGGGCGAACGCGGACCTGGCACCGCCTTCTCAAAGTCGCGCCGGCCAAGTAGGCGGTGACTTGCGGCTCGCCACGTTCGCGGCCCGGTCCAATGGCAGCCCGCATCGATTGTTCTCGGCTGAAACGTAGCGAGACAGAGAGTTTTTCGTCTTTGGCGGCGCCGGCATCGGCCAGGTCATGACTTCGTTTCGCGAATGGATTCCGGGTAAAATCCACCTGAGAACATGACGGAAACCCATGAACCTGGAAAAAGCAGTTGAACAGGAATCTACAGGATAAACAGGATGATGCGATTTACCGTAGGTGCGAGTTCATTCGCACGCAAAGCCCTGAACCAGCCTGCCGGCAGGCAGGTAGGTAGGCGAATGAATTTGCCCCCACATCAAGCCCAACTGCCGGATTTAGGATGAACAACGCCATCCGCATCCTGGGCCTGAAGGCCCGCAACGCCTCCCGTCTCATCGGACGCGCCGAGACCGCAGCGAAGAATCGCGCCTTGCTGGCCATCGCCGACTCCCTGGATGCCGGCGCCGCCACCCTGATCGGGGAAAACCGCAAGGATCTCGAAGCCGGTCATGCCAACCAGCTCGACAGTGCCATGCTGGAGCGACTGGAACTCAACGAGGCGCGCATCAAGGCCATGGCCGATGGCGTCAGGGAAGTCGCCGCCCTGCCCGATCCCGTCGGCACAATCACCGGGCTGAGCTATCGGCCCTCCGGCATTCAGGTCGGGAGGATGCGCGTACCTCTGGGCGTGATCGGCATCATTTATGAGTCGCGGCCCAACGTCACGGCGGACGCCGCCGCGCTCTGCCTCAAATCCGGCAATGCCTGCATCCTGCGGGGCGGCTCGGAATCGATCCACTCCAACCTGGCGATCGCCCGCCGCATCCGGGCGGGACTGGAAAGCGCCGGCCTGCCCGCCGACGCCGTGCAACTCATCGAAACCACCGACCGCGCCGCCGTGGGCGAGCTGCTGCGCCTGGACGACTGCATCGACGTGATCGTCCCGCGCGGCGGCAAGGGTCTGATCGAGCGCATCATGGCCGAGTCGCGCATCCCGGTGATCAAGCACCTGGACGGCATCTGCCACGTCTACATCGACGATCACTGCGACCTGGACAAGGCCCGGCGCATCGCCGTCAACGCCAAGACCCAGCGCTACGGGGTCTGCAACGCCATGGAGACGCTGCTGGTGGCGCGCCGCATCGCGCCGATCGTCCTGCCGGAACTGGCCAGGCAGATGCTCGAGAAAGGCGTTGAACTGCGTGGGTGCCCCACAATCCGCGAAATCGTTCCGGAGGCGGTCGCCGCGACCGAAGAGGACTGGGACACCGAGTATCTGGCCCCGATCCTCTCGATCCGTGTGGTCGCCGACCTCGACGAAGCCATGGCGCACATCCACCAGCACGGTTCCGGGCATACCGAAGCCATCGTCACCGAGGATTATTCCCGCGCCCGCCGCTTCCTGCGCGAGGTGGATTCCAGCTCCGTCATGGTCAACGCCTCGACCCGCTTCGCCGATGGCTTCGAATACGGGCTGGGGGCGGAAATCGGCATCTCGACCGACAAGCTGCACGCGCGCGGCCCGGTCGGTCTCGAAGGACTGACCACGCAGAAGTTCGTGGTCCTCGGCGACGGCCACGTGCGCGGCTGAATCCGTAGCATCAGCGGCATGATCGGGATCTACGGGGGCACCTTCGACCCCGTGCATTACGGCCATTTGCGCACGGCGCTGGAAGTGCAGGAGACGCTGGGGCTCGCGGAACTACGGCTGGTCCCCTGCCAGATACCCCCGCACCGGGGCGAGCCCGGCGCCCGCCCGGACCAGCGCCTGGCCATGCTGCACGCGGCCCTGACCGATGCCCCGCCCGGCCTCAGCATCGATCCGCGGGAACTCGAACGGCCGGGCCCCTCCTACATGGTGGATACCCTGGCCTCGCTGCGCCGGGAGTTGCCTGAAGGCCAGCCCTTGGTGCTGATCGTCGGCCTGGACGCCTATCTCGGGCTGCCGCGCTGGCGACATTGGGAGAGGCTGTTCGAACTGGCCCATGTAGCGGTGATGCGCCGGCCCGGCTTTGAACCGCAATGGCCCCCGGAGCTGGCGCGCGAGCAGAACCTTAGATTGACGCCCCGGGCCGCCGATTTAGGCGGCCGCCCCGCGGGCCTCATCCATTGCGTGACCGTCACCCAACTGGACATCTCCGCCAGCCGCATCCGCGCCCTGATCGCCAGCGGCCGCAGCGCCCGCTACCTGACCCCGCATGGTGTGCTCGACCTCATCGGGCGATGGGGTCTGTATGGAACGACTGAGCCGAAGCTGTCGGCTTCCTCTCACTCAGATGAAGTCTCGGGGTAAGTTCACGTATTCGGCGGTAAGGCGATATCCTGATCATCCTATATCGTACCCGGTGAGGCTCACGGCTGGGTCGATAGCGCGCGTCGTAGGGTGGATAAGGCGCGCCGCATCCACCCGGCCGCGGAACCGGCGGGGTGCCGGGTTCGGTGGATGCGCTTCGCTTATCCACCCTACGATGCTGGGTTGAGGGGATGCAACGGTGGAAAGGGCGGGCGGCGGCTCCTCTAGTGGGCGGACCGCCTCGCTCCCGGGAGAGCGAAGCGCCCCATCCAACTCACCGACGCCCGATGATGACTCGCTACGCGGGAAGAAAAGGGTTAAAGGGCTGAAGTGTTAAAAAGCCCGCACAGCCCGCACTGACCACGGGCTGCTCTTGTCGCCGTACTCGAAGCCTTGGTCGTTCTCGAAGTGGTAGCCCCAGGCCCAGGGGGCGAAGTTGGGGTCCTCGGAAGAACTCCAGTAGAAGGCACTCGAAAAACCGCCGATATTGGTCAACGGCGCGGGGGCGCCCGGCCCGATCCTGTAATACATCAGGTTCAGTTCATCCTTTGACGGCAGGAACCAGTCGGAGTAGCCATTCAGCACCAGATTGGCGGCCAGCGTGGCGGCATAGTTCCCCACACCCTGAGCGGCGATGATTTTATCGGTGTTGGCCTGCCCCGTGCCGACGGCGGTGGCGGTGGCGCCCGTGTAGATATAGGAGCCGTTCCACCAGGCGATGCCCTCACTCTGGTCCTTGGGCGCGGCGATCAGGCCATGCGCGCCGCTGCCGTCGATGTAGAAAATGATGCCACCCTGATAGGTCTTGCCAATGGCGATGGTCATGTTTTCAAACCGGATCTGGGTCGAGACATTGAGCAGGGTCTCCTGGCCCAGGTTGTCGGCGACCGCCACGACATAGCCCCGGGTTTTGGTGAAGGCCCATTGGGTCTTGGGATCGCCGTTCAGGGTCAGTTGCACCCAGGCGTTGCGATGCTGATTCTGGTCGATGGTCACGGCAAAGCAGGGGTACAGTTTATCCGTGGCGAGGCAGGCGGTGCTGCCCGCGCGCTTGCCTTTCGGGTAAACCCGGTAGAGCGCGTTCGTCACCGTGCCGGTATTCGGCACGAACACATGGACCTTGTAGGACGACGTGGTCGGCGCCGTCCATTTGACGTTCGACGTGCCGCCGCCTTGCAGCGAGATGGACGACGGCGTTATGGACTTGCCCGGCGGCGCGGCGGCCTCGGCGAGGTTGAAGCTCAGGCCGGCCAGGATGAGGGTCGAAATCAGGCATTTGTTGAGCGCGTTCATGAGGGTTTCTCCACAGGAGGACGACATGGCCCGGCGGGCCGGTCTTGGCAGCGGCCGGGGCCTAAACCCCAGGCCAAGCAGGGGCATTTTGTGCGCTTCACATCGCCGAAATCAAAATCTTGGGAGAGAGCCCGGTCTGCAAGCGCGGTTTCACTGGATGTTGGCACTGGCATGCCTCCGGGTACATCGGCCGCCGTGATGGGTTACGCCGAAGCTGCGTGGGCGTTGGCGGCTATGACTCTGGTAGGAGCGGGCTTCAGACCGCGACCGGCCGGTCCGGGCAGAGCGGTGGGGGTCTGACAACCTCGGGCGCGGGCTAAAGCCCGCTCCTACTCGGCGTGGTTGGATGGGGCGTGTTCGAGGGCTTAGCGCGGCGTGCGCCTTTCCACCTCAGGCTGTAAATCAATGGGGATCAACTTGTCGAAGGCGTCCAGATCTTTCAGGATGGGGTCCGGCTTGACGCGTAAATCACCCGAGTACGGCGCGGCGAAGAGGGCAATCAGGTACAGGTTCAAGGCTATCAGCAGGGCGACCATACCGGTCATCGCCAATTGAATGCGGTGGCTCTCCAGACGAAAGAAATAGGTGAAGACGATGGTGATGACCGCACCCGCGCACAATACGATCCATTCGATGACGGGCAGGCGGTACACCGCCATGCCGGTGCGCGCCCGGCGTTCATCGCGAAGCTCCAGGGCTTGCTGCATGATCAGCGGGTATACGGCCTTGAGATTCTCGGTGGCGGGTTCGAATTGCGCGATTTCATGGACGAGCGCAAGGGACAGGTCCCGGGAGTGCGCGTGGATGTGTCCCTGGCTCATCAGCGGCCACTCATCAAGCCCAACTGCCATTTCCAGGTTGATGAACACCGACACGGTGATAGGCAAGGCGTTCACCAGCGTCAGGCCCTCCCGGATGTCGCCCTGGCGCAGGGCGGACTCCCTGGTCACGATGCTTATCGGGCCTTGCGACTGCATGAGCGTCACTTCCTGCTTCAGGATTGATAAACTATATGTTTTCCGTTGGGATATCATCCCAAGGTGTCATCGAGGATAAACCCATGTCGTTACGCACCGAAAGCCGTGAAGCAGTCGTCTGGTTGAGGAATCTTGGCAAGGAGATCATACGCCGCAAGTCCGTGCGCTATTTATTGCTCCTGGCGGCTGGCGTGGTGATCGGTTTCGGCATTCTCTTTTATCTGGTTGAACCCAACATTCCCTCGCCCCTGGCGGGTATGTGGTATGCCTGGGTG
>Ga0233422_10000365_pt1 | contig 23234 bp, 20 predicted proteins | sample Watercolumn_Mata_2_FD_182724 | JGI IMG/M metagenome (GOLD analysis project Ga0233422, IMG submission 182724) | Freshwater microbial communities from Lake Matano, South Sulawesi, Indonesia - Watercolumn_Matano_2014_110_MG | ecosystem: Environmental > Aquatic > Freshwater > Lake | place...
TCTGTTCCAAATAAAAATATTATTATGCTGACAGAAATATTTTCGTTCTCAACTATAGGCCTTGAATCTGTTAGATAATAATTATCATCCACATATTCGCGAAGTATTTTATTCTTTATAAATAAATATTCATCAATTTCATTTTTATTGTACTTACTTGAAATATTGTTTTCAACAAGAAATATAGAAGATAATGGCTTTAGTTTATTAGCTGCAGATAAATTCATTTGTAAATTGGGATTAAAGGGTGCAATCATTGGCGCTTCGATAAAAATAAATATTAAAGTAATTAACACAGCCCTGTTTGCATTTATTGGTATTGTCAGATATTTCCATTTATTCCTTTTTGTAATCGTAATAATTGCAATTGCAATTAAAAATAGAATAGAGAATATCTGATCATAAACTTCGAATGTAAAAATGCTTTCAGAATTTATTTTTGACGAGATTAGGAGTAATAGAAATGATTTGACTAATAGCAGTGAATCAAATATCTCATTCCATCGAAGTACAAATACTGCAGTGCATACAAACAAAATGTAATACCATATTTTTATCTTTTTCATCATAGGTTTACGGATATTATTCTACCATCAGTTTTTGTTTTGTATACATCAACAACTAAGTTTGCAAGCAAAATCATTACACCGGAAAATATTGCACAACCCATTACAAGCGGGTAATCTCGGGTCAAGATAGCATTTACTGTTAATCTTCCCATACCGGGCAAACTAAATATTGTTTCGGTAATCAGTGCCCCGCCTAACAGCACTCCAAATTCATTACCTAATAAAGAAATTACCGGGCGGATCGAGTTTGGTAATACATGGTTTTTGAAAATAGTTTTTTCTTCAACTCCGCTGGCTTGTAAAAACAAAATAAAATTCTGTTGATAAACAATATCAATGTTATGTCTAAGGTATGAATAAAAAACAATTGTACCGGGGAGTGAAAGTGTAATTACCGGCAATACTAAATGTGAAATTAAGTCAATTATTTTTTCAATCGGATTTAAATTCGAATAATTTATTGAAACCAAATCTGCAGACGGAAAAATATTTAGAACTAAAGCAAACAAAAGAATAAGCACCAATGCAATAATTATGGATGGGAATGAATATAAAATCAACGTAACTTTATTAATAACTCTATCGAGTAATGAACCTCTTTTTTTATAAATGTTAAACAGTAAACCCAATGCTGCAATAATTTGAATAATAAAACATGTCGATGCAAACGGGATTGTGAATTTCAAAGCATCGGCAATTACCGATGTAACAGGTAGTCTGTAATTGTACGAAATTCCAAAATCACCGGTAAATATATTTTTTAGAAATACAAGAAATTGCTCTTCAATTGATTTATCGAGTAAAAATGTTTTTTTGATTTCTTCAACAAGCTGCGGATTAAGTTTAGGTGAAATAAACTTTTGAACGGGATCTCCCGGAGATATTCTTAACAAAATAAAAATTAACACTGCGAGGAGAAATAATGTAATTAAAGAAGTGAAAATTCTTTTTAATAGTATTGTCGAGAACTTATGCATTAATCACTCGGATAATTCCCACGACCAACATTTTTGAATTGCACCCAATGGATTAATTTGCACATTTTCGATTCTCTTGCTTACCGCAACCAAATCGTCAATCCAATAAAGAAATACTACCGGCTGGTCATTATAAATTATTTTTTGAAATTCTTTAATCAACGAGCTCTTTTCATTCCCGTGAATTTTAGTTTCAAGTTTTAAAAGAATATTATCAATTGAAGGATTTTTATAAGAATATACATTTGCATTTCCGATTTGCGGGTCTGAATACCAATATGGTTTCAAATCAATTGGAATTGGTACGCCCCAACCAGCAATCCACGCATCAAGTTGTTTCTTAAACATTTTTTGGAAAAATATATTAGGCTCTAATACTTCCAACTTCGTTTCTATTCCTATGCTTTTAAGATTATTTTGAATTATTGTGGCAGAATAATTTCTTAATGGATTTCCGGCAGGAACGGAAATTGTGAAAGAAAATTTATTTTTGTCTTTTTCTAAAATACCATCCCCGTTTTTATCGCTCCATCCTTCTTTAATTAAAATATTTTTTGCCTCAGAAGGATTGTAATTGATGGGCAGCAATGTTTCATCAAAATAAGATTTAAATATTGGTGCAATTGGTGTTATCATTAATTCGCCATTATTAAGCAAGAATTCTTTTAATATCGATTGCCTGTTAATTGCAAGTGCAAGAGCTTTCCGAATATTCAGATTTCCAAAATATTTGTTTGGATATTGATTAGAAGTTTTTCCGCTTTTCAACGGATCAATATTATTCAATCCGAGGTAATCATAGATTCTACCTTTTCTAGCAACAATATTAAATGAATTTAATTCCTTTAATCCGGAAACATCTTCAGGACGAATGTTTTGTGCAAAATCAAGCTCACCTTTTTTAAGCTGGTTGATCCTTGAATTATAATCCGGAATAATTTTGAAAATAATTGAGTGAATTGATTCATCTGTTTTTATAAAAGATTTTTTGTTTTTAATAAGTTTTATATTTTGGCTTTTGTTCCAAGTTTCAAGCATAAATGGTCCACATCCAACCGGTTTAAAATTAATATCGGAAGTTGCTAGCTCTTCCCTTTTTATCTTCGTAAAGATATGTTTTGGAACAATAGGCATATCAAAATCAAAATATGATGGTGTGCCTTGAGGTATAAAATTAATTTTAAATTGATTTTGACTTATAACTGTGAAAGATTTTTGCAAATCTATACTAAGGTCAGGTTTAGTGTAATAATTTTTAAATATTCCAAAAAATCTGCTTTGCACTTTTGGGTCTGAATAAAGATCAAATGAAAAGACAACATCATCGCTAGATACAACTGTTCCATCACTCCACTTAGCATCATTCAAAGTAATTGTAATACTTGTTGAATCATTATTCCAATTCAATTCTTTTGCAAGCAATGGATATGAAGTTACATTGCCGGTTGAATTATCCCAATCGTGCCCAACAAGTCCAAGATAAATTAATTCTGAAATATTTGATTCTGATTCTTGCATAATAAATAATGGATTTAGAGTTTCGATATCAGCATTCATTCCGATTACAACGAAATTGTTTTTATTCTCATTAGATGTCTTGCAGCTTAATAAAACAAGACTTATTAGAGTAAAAAGCAATAAACTTTTAAAAGTTGATTTCATATATTAACCTCTAAATAAAATGAATAACAGTTAGTCCGGCTGTAAATCTATTTTATTAAATACTCATAAAGTTTACAATTTAATTACATCAATTAAATGGAAAAAAGCAACAAGATATTGCAAGTAGATATAAATTCTTTAACATATTGTGATGATCATTTAACAAGAAAAATCTTCTCCAATGTGAAATTTTCCATAGATGCGAATTCGATTTTCGCGATAATTGGGAAAAATGGAACAGGTAAAACAACTCTTCTAAAGCTAATTTTAAACCTTCTGAACAATAATTTTTATAATTGGGATGGAAATATTTTGCTAAATGATATTCCTATACTTGCTTGCGGCTTTGATCAATTGAAAGAACTAAGAAGGAATAAAGTTAGGCTTATCTTGCAGGATGCTGTAAATTGTTTTGATCCATTAAAAAAAATGAAATTTTACTTTACTCATTTTTATGAGTTGAATGAATTAGATGAATTACTAGATTACTTTTTACTTCCTCCTAAAAATAATATTCTTGAATTTTACCCTTATGAATTGAGTGGAGGTATGGCTCAAAGACTTGCAATAATTTGGGGAATACTTGCTAAACCACAATTATTAATTTTAGATGAACCAAACAGTGCACTTGATTTACCTCTATCGAATTTATTGAGCAGAAAGCTTAAAGAATTAAAAAAATATTTTACGATGCTCATTGTTACTCAAGATATTGATTTTGCGATTAATACCTCAGAAAATATTTATTGTTTAACCGAATCCGGCTTGCACGAAATCGGTAAAAACAATTTTCAAAAAGATTCTGTTCGCTCATTATTACTCAAAGATAGTTGATTATAAAGATGAATAAGCTGTTAGAATTAAATAATATTTCTTACTCTGTTAACAAAAGAACAACTCCCTTGGGTAAAGAATCAGTACACCTAATATTAAAAGATATTTCATTGGAGATTTATGATGGAGAAATATTAGGAATTGTTGGTGAATCCGGTTGCGGAAAAACAACATTAGCAAAAATAATTGCGGATATAATTCAACCAAGTTCAGGAGTAATAACAAAATATTTTAATTTTAACACAAATAATGGTGCCAATCCAATTCAGCTTTTATTTCAAAACTCGGATGAACTTATTAATCCATTTAGAAAAGTTAAATCGATGTTAAATGAAATTGATAAAGTTCAAGATAATGCGGGTATCTTAACCGAGGTTGGGCTAAGCACAGAACTAATTGATAAACTTGGTTTTCAATTGAGCGGTGGCGAAAGACAACGTGTTGGTTTAGCAAGAATTCTATTAGCGCACCCAAGAGTTTTAATTTTAGATGAACCATTTGCTGCTCAGGATATTTCATCAAAAGAAAAATTTCTTCAATTGTTAACAAAATTAAAAACACAACTTGGAATGACAATTATTTGCATATCACATGAAATTGATTTGCTTAACAGACTTGCCGATAGAATTGCAGTAATGTTCAATGGAAAAATAATTGAAATCTCCCCTACTCAAAACCTATTGCATTTACCTATGCATCCTTATTCAAAGTATTTAATAAGTGCATCTAATTATGAATTGAATAGAAATAAAATAATTACCAATGAAAATTCTTCTGCTGCCTGCAGTTATTTCGCAAGGTGTGAAGTTAAAAAAGATATTTGCTTAAGCGAAGTAAATTTATTTGAGAATAAAGAAACAAAAGTTTACTGCAATAACCCCTAAAATTAGTTTTACTATTTAAATTGCAAAGTAAAACTTGAACCAACTTTTTTCTTACTTGTAACATCAATTAGAATCTCATTTATATCGGCATATTTTTTTACAAGAGCTAAAGCTAAACCGTTACCTTCAAACTTACGAGAGTAACCGGTATCTTCTTGCGAAAACGGCTTAAATATGTTTTGCAGATATTCTTCAGAAATTCCAACTCCCGTATCACTAATATTCACAGTAATCTTCTTACTTACATCAGTAAATAATTTTACACATACTTTACCGCTAAGAGTGAATTTAATTGCATTATCAATTATTTCCTGGAAGATCTGATAAGTCATAAATTTATCACAATTAATTTCACATCCATCAGAAACATTTTCATAAACTAATTCTAATCCTTTCTCGTGTGCAATCTTTGTATAGGTATTGAGTATGGGTTGAAGAATATCACTTTCAAGATTTATATTTTCTTTTTGAACTTCATAACTGCCGGATTCAATTTTAGCCATTTCCATAATTTCATCGACAGTTCTAATAATTCGTTGACTGCCTTTTTCAAGCATGTCAAAAAGTTTTGACGTTTCATCGAGATCAAGCTCTTTGCGGTTAGATCTCAATAACTGTGTACTGCCAAGAATAATATTAAATGGTGTTCGAATCTCGTGCGACATCTGAAGCAAGAAATGATTTTTCAATTTTTCAAACTTTTGTGCTTCTTGTTTTGCAAGTTCAAGTTCTTGATAAGCCTTTTTCAGTTCATCATTTGCTGTAATTTGGCGGTGGTGCATCAAAGCATTGTAAATTGCAATAGCAGCTTGTCCTGCCAGTATTTCAAATGTTTCGGTAATGATTTTATTTTTGATTTTATTTATCTGTTTGCTGTCAACATAGATAACCCCGATCTTTTCATCTTTAGTAATCAATGGTGAACACATTATTGTCTGCAATTCTAAATTGATAATACTTTGACTTGTTGCAGTAGTTCCGTCAAGTGCAGATTCGATAAATTTAGATTGACCGGAATTAAAAACTTCGTTTACAACTGTTGTAGATATGTTAAAAAGTTCCTTCGATAACGCTTTTCCTTCAGAATCAAGACATAACATAAATTCAAGGTTTCCATTTGGATCTTTTAAAACTATAAATCCACGTTCAGATTGTGAGATTTTAATTGCATTTTTAAGGACGAGTTCCAAAACATCCTTCAAAACAAGTGAACTGTTTATCTTTCTAAGAATATCTAAAATGATTTCTAATTTTGCATAAGCAGTAGAACTTGCATCGCTGGATTTTTCCAAATCCTTAATAAAATCTCCTAATTTCACTTCATCTCCAAGAATTACGTGAGTAAATTATAAAATAAATTTCTTTCCTCAAAAGTTGTTGAATTTTACAGTGCATTAATTCAAAAGTATTGTAAGCTTAATAAAAATAATTTAGATTAAAAAATTAAAATAAGGTTTGAGATTGGACAATTAGCACAGAAAGCAGGTAAAGATAATACTAATTTTTTTACCCGCTAACGGCTAGGTTTTGCAATTGAACTTCAATCTGGTTTGCTTTTGATTTGGAAGTAATCTTTGTATAATATTTAAGTGCGGCCATTAAATATTGCATAGCAAAATTATTATTGCCTGTCTCTGTATATAAATTTCCTAATTCGTGATTAGTCTCTGCAGCATTTAGTTTTTGATCAAGTTCTTCATTGAGTCTTAAACTTGTTAGTAAATAATTTTCTGCTAATGTATAATTACTCTGTCTCTTTGCTATTAATCCGTTTAGTTTATGAACCTCGGCAATAGAATATCTATCGTTAAGTAAATAACTCAACTCCAGTGCCTTTTGAGAATACTTGGAAGCTCTATCAATTTCTTTATTCTCCCAATAGATTTCAGTTTTATTAATAAAGCACAAATTTAGAATGGGCGCAAATCCATTTTCGCGTGCAATTTCGCTGCAGTAATTATAAACTTCCAAAGCACGTTGAATGTTGTTCTGCTTTCTGTAAATCATAGCTTGATTTATTAAAACTTCGCATAGTCTTCTTTGATCACCTAATTGCTCAAAAATTTTACTTGCCTGATTGTAGTGTTTCTGAGCTTCGTCCAATTTTCCTTCCACGTAACATATAATTCCAAAATGAACATCGATTTGTGCTGATAATAATTTATCATTATCCGGGTTGATGTAGTTTAAACAGTTTTCTAATCTTACCTTGCCTGCTTTAAGATCTCCCTGCTCTACATAAATAGCCCCGACTAAAAATTCACACTTACCAATGTTAAAATTATCCTTTAGGGATTCAAATATTGTTCTAGCAGATTTGATGTAATGAAGCGCTTCTTTTGTATTTGCCTGGCTCATATGATATTCTGCCAAATGAAGTAAAGCGCTTGCATGGTAGTTTTCGTATGCTTTATTCTTGCTGGATAGCTGGATGATTAAATTTGAAATTTCGTACGATAGATTTTTTTCACCTTGAATTAAAATTAATTTACTGAAGTCTAAAAGGAAATCTATGTATCGATGTTCTGCTAATGCTTTGCTTACAAACGTAATTAGTGTATCGGCAAATATTCTAATGCTTTTTGTTTGAACATTTTCATTAAAATACTTATTAAGCTGATTGCCAGTATCTGTTAATCTTAGCGGATGTTTAGGAATAAAATTAGTTGCAATTGTTCTTATATAGCTTTCGATTTGATCTTTCGAAAGATATTTTTCGAGTAACCCGTTTAAATCTTTGCTGATAAAATTTCCATTATTCATGATTGGGTTCCTTTTAACAAAAAGTTATTAATGTTTCAACAGTTACTATTACTATCAATTATTCAGTTTTTCTACTTTTGAATTTTACTGTATCTGTTAATGTAGAACCATTGCTTATCAAGTTTTCATTATTCTTAACAACATTCTTTACAACTACGCCTATATTCTTCTTTTCAGGTCTTTTAACATTTTTGCCAACAGTTCTGAATTCACAAATGCTATTTTCGTAACGTCTCATAACTTATTGATGTTATTTAATTTTTAATTATAGAACGAATCCAAAGCGTGAAAAATGATTCAACTTTGCGTTCTTAACTTTCAACGAATGATCTTTAACATTAACATCAATTCCATCAGATTGAATCTGTTGAATAGAACCATTATCAGCCATATAAACAAACTTAACCTTTGATACATCAATACCACCTAAATCAATTCCGCGGTATTCAAGATCAAATTTTAAAGTTTCATTAAAATTCATTGGCGACGGTCCAAATTCAACTACAGCTGATTTGTCATCCAATATCATTGTAAAAGTTAAAGTTTTGCTTTCGTCAAATGCACCTTTAGGAACTGTTAAATTAGCATTAATGCTAAATTCTCCGAAAGGACCATTATTATTTTCGAATTCAAACTTAATTTCTCCGCCTTCACTTCCTTTGATATTCTTACTTACCGGGATTAGTTTGAATAACAAACCATTTTTCATTTCCGGTAATTGAATTAATCGTAATCCTTGCGGGTTGGAACTTACGATACTATTCCCCGTTTGTGCGTTTGGTTCAACAAAATTGCTTTGATCGGAACATCCGAACATTAACAATCCCATTAGAAAACCAAAAACAAATAACTTTTTCATAACGACTCCTTGATTATTGAATAAACTTTGTCGGTTTTATTCATTTAACATGCCAAATAAGAACTCCATATCAACTTATAATAATAGAGTAAGTATCGATTATTATTATCGGAAGTCATGGTGTTTTTTTTAATGCGGTTTTTATAAAAATAATAAGAATAAATATTTTAGGATTGGTTTGTCACTATAAGGAAAGTAACATTTAATTTTTAAATATTTGTAAGAAGTCGTAAATATTTTAAAAATTCTTGTTGCAATGTGAGATAATGACTCATAATCATGCAATAAATTTTAGCTGGAAAAAGAACTGAAATAATTACATAATTAAGTTATAGAGAAATTATTGACGTGGTTATGAATTTCTTCTACGTCGGGCAGGCTAAGGAAATGTTCTGTAAATTTTGAATTAGAACATTTTTTTGAGATTTCATTTATTATAGAATTAGAAAGGAAAAAATATTTTTCAGCTTTGGATAAATTGCCGCGTTTTTCAAAAAATAACCCAATTAAAAAAATCACTTTCCATGATATTGATGTTATACTAATTCTTTCGAGTTTATCAAATGCACTATTCAACAAATCCAGAATATTGCTTTCATTATTTTCTAATTTAACTTTTGCTAACCAATAATTTCTCTCGGCAAAAACTAAAATATTCTTATTTGACAGGTACTTAAGTTTATCATCATTAATTAATGTATCTACATTATTATAATTTTTTTGTAAAATTTTCAATTCTAACAATTTAAATACTGCATAGGCAAAGTTGATATTATCTTCTCTTTCATCCGAGGAATATAAATCTTTCTTAAATTCCTCGAGCAAATTACAGGCATCATCAATATTATTCTGAAGGATAAGATGAAGTGCTCTAAGTAAATTTATTTTTCTGTAAAATACTTCAGAGATTAATCCATTACCAATTAAACTTGAAAGTTTTTCTATTATAATTTGTAAATCTTCTTTATGCCTAAATTGAAAACATAATTTTGATTTAAGGATTAAACATTCGGCAAGTTCACCGTAGTTTTGGATAATTTCAAATAATTCAATTGCATACTCAAGATACTCAACAGATTTCGAATAATTGCAAATTGTTAAATTAGCTTCGGCAAGATTCAGCATTGCTAACCCGATATTATTTTTGTAACCAATATTTATAAATATTATTCTTGCTCGTTCGTATTGATCGATAGATTTATCAAAATCGCATTTATCATATTTCAAAATGCCGTAATTCAACAGCAGGTTCCCTTCTTGTGCAAGATTTCCAATTTCTTTAATTAATGATAAAGTATTTTCCCAGACAGTTTCTGCTTTATCATATTCACCAAGCATTAAATAAGCAGAGCCAATATTCACTTGAACACCGGTAATTAAAATTGATACATTAACATTTTTATAATATTCAACTGCCATATTAAATTTCTCGATAGCCGCTAAAGGATTATTATTTTTTAATAGTTCATTTACACCCAATACATTATACGCTTTGCCCTTTTCATTGGCGCATGCAGAATTATCATTAATAATGTTGTAACAAAGTGATTCTGCTTTTTCAAAATTATTTAAATACAAATAGGCATTTACTAAATTTAATTGAACCTCTCTTACTTTTTCGGAAATAGATTCAGTTTGTAAATATTTTTCCAATAAATCTATTCCATCCTGGAATTTTCCCAGATTTATTAAAATCGTGCCTTTCTGCATCATTAATTTATTTTTCTCTTCAATTGATAAATCAAGATCCCATAATTCTTCTGTTACACTGAAGCTAGAATTATAATCACCTTGAAGAAAATATAAATCGCTTAATTCAATTTTTAATTTATTTGAAAGATCATCGCTTAATGGTAAATCTAATAAATGGTTAACAATGCTTGAAGCATATTTATAGAGAGAATGTTGTTTCGCTTTTTCAAATTCTTTTGAATAATAGTAGTAGGTTTTATCGTATTGTTCGGCTAATTCATAATGAAAAGCAATATCGTTTGGACTAATTTCAGTTTCATGAAGAATCATCCAATTGGCAATATTTAAATTGATCTCATTTAAGTTTTTTATTCTGCTTTTTATTAATTCTCTTAATCCTGCAGAATAAAAGGATAGTTTTTCATTTGCGTTCAACTCAATTATATTTTTCTTTCCTAAAGCTGAAACAACATTATCAAATTCCTTTTTAGTAAATCCTAATAAGTCCAACATCAATTCATTTCTTAATCTGGTTTTAAGTAATGCTAAGTAGTTCAACACAATTAATTCATTTTCATTGAGCAGTGAGTATTGTTTAACAAATAATTCTGTATGGGTTTGGCGTAACTGCTCTTGAATATTTTTACCCTCTTTGATAATCACACTGCCTTTATCGTCATACGTTAAAATATTATCATGAACAAGCTTTTCAATAAAATGGATGATAGACCCGGGCAGTAAATCGGAATACTTAAATGCATACTCTTTAAGTTTTTTATATGGCATGAATTCAGAAAAATTCGTGTCAATGAATTCATGCAGCTCGTTTTCGGAAAATGGTTTTAATTCAATCAGTTCATAATTCGAAAATATTTTTTCAGCTGCCGATGTAGTTGTAACAATTACTTTATTGCCGTTTACTATTAATAGTGGAATAATTTGAGTTAACAACTCCTGAAGCATAGGATGAAAAACATCATAATCATCGATGAGGAGTGTGAACTTTGCAGATTTAGATATTTTTGAAAAAATCGATCGGAATTCTTCAAATTGCAGTTCTGTTTTAGATGAAAGGATTTTATGTAATTGTAATTTTAATTCTGCATCAATTTCATTATAAACATTACTTGTGAAAAAAATTAACGATAGTAATTGTTTCTCGAGTGAATCAATTTGATCAAAACTATTGGTATTTATTAAAAGTGCGTTTTCACTTTTTTTTGTGATTTCAGTTAGAAGTGTGGTTTTCCCTGAACCATCAGTTCCGTTAATAAGAATTGGTTGGTAAACTACCGGGTTATCGACGTAATCAAATACCAACTTTAATACATCCATTCTGCCGGTATAGGATGAAATAAATTTCCAATCTGTTTTACAATTCTCGGGAAGTTGAAGTCCTAAATATTTTATTAAATGCAAGCTTGTTTTAAATCTTTTTGAACTTTCTTTTTGCAAAAGAGTTTTAATTGATTCTACAATAAAATTTGAAATATCGGCTTTCGGAAAATCAATAACTCCATCAACTTGTGCTTTATATATTTCTAATGAATCCTCGAAATTAAACGGATATTTCTTATACGCTAATCTGTATAATAGGACACCAAGTGAATATAAATCAGCTTTATAATTTCTTTCTTCATTATTTAATATTTCCGGAGCTATGAATTTTGTACTGCCAATAATATTTTTTTCTTTATCGAGAATGCAGTGTCTGGTTAAACCAAAATCGATAAACTTTAATGATAAATGGTCATCATCAAACCTTATTAAAATATTTTCTGGTTTTAAATCGTAATAAATAAAATTTGATTGATGCAGGTAAAACAAAACATTTGAGATAAGGTTAATTAATTGAAGGATGGATTTATTTGAAAAATTATCAACATAATGATCTAAAGATAGTCCTTCAAAATATTCAAGAGTAAAGAATGAATCGTTATTATTTATCTTGTATTCATTCTTGGCTGAATCACTTAGTTCTAAAATATGGCCGTAATTGTAAACTTGTATAATGTTACTATGGTTGAGCTTTTTTAATAAAAAAAATTCTTTTTTGAATTCTATTTTCTCTTCGGGATAAGCCTTCTGGCTTAATATTTTTAAAGTAATATTTTGATTAGTCTGTTTATCGAGGCATAAAAATACTTTACTTCGTCCTTCTCCAAGTAATTTTATTATTTGATACCGGGAATTAATCAAAAGAGTTTCCTATTTTTTTAGATATACAAACGATGCAATATAATAATTAAAAACTTTTCTAAAGAAATTTAACGGAATTATTTAAATTTGGTTAGCTCATTAGAATAGATTGTGCTAATCATCAAGTTCTTTTGATTTGAAATTGGATTCATTGTTATTCAACTTTTTGTTGAAAAATTTAAAATATGCGCCTGTAGCTCAATTGGATAGAGCATCTGACTTCGGATCAGACGGTTTGGGGTTCGAGTCCCTACAGGCGTACACATTTTAGTAATTAACAAGAGACATCAAACCAACATTCTACATGTTATTTTCCGAAAATGATTACAAATTTATGTATTCGGCACTACAAGAAGCTCAAAAAGCTTTTGATGCTGACGAAGTTCCTATTGGCGCTGTAATCGTCCATGAAAATAAAATAATTAGCCGCGGTTTTAATCAAACTGCTCTCTTAAAAGATTCAACCGCACATGCAGAAATAATTGCTATTACATCAGCCTCTGCACATCTTCAAAACAAATTTCTTGATAACTGCAATCTATATGTTACAGTTGAACCTTGTATCATGTGCTGTGGTGCAATATTACTTTCGAGAATTAATACAATCTATTTCGGCAGTTTTGAACCAAAATTTGGTGCGAGCGGCTCTTTATATAATATTTTAGAAGAAGCGAAGTATAATCATAGACCAAATGTTTACAATGGAATTTATGCTTCCGAATCGAAATCTCTTTTAGAAAATTATTTCAAAACAAAAAGGCAAAACAATAATAATTATCCAATTGGATAATTACAGGTTTCTAATTAATTTTCAATTATTATAATTCATAATTCATTTCATATTAATTTATTTCATATGCAACTAATAATTTTCGGTGCACCCGGAGTCGGGAAAGGTACTCAAGCAAAAATCATTGCATCACAACTAAAGATTGCACACATCTCTACCGGCGATATTTTACGTGATGCAATTAAAAAGGAAACTGAACTAGGAATAAAAGCAAAAGCAATTGTAGAAAAAGGTGAACTTGTGCCGGATGATATAATGGCAGGAATAATAACTGATACGCTGAAGGAAGACCGTTGTAAAAATGGTTTTATTCTCGATGGATTTCCGCGAACTATTGCACAAGCAATGCTATTAGATTCCATCTTTCAAGAATTAAATCTTAAAAATTTATTTATCATAAAACTTAATGTTGATGATAAAATAATAATTGACCGCCTTTCCAACAGACTTGTATGCAGCAAGTGTGGATTTATTATTATTAAAGACATTTATCAAACCCCATTTGAATGTTCCAATTGTAAATCAATTGATAGTTATTACAAAAGAAAAGATGATGATGAAGAGGTTATTACAAGAAGATTAAAAGTTTACCACGATACAACATCTCCGGTGTTTGATTATTATACGAAAAAATTACAGGTGATTGAAGTTGATGGAACAAAAAATATTGAGAATGTAACGAAGAGTATTTTAGAAAAATTAAGTTAAGTTTCTTCACCCTTTTTCTTTATCAGCACCTTTACAGCTTTGCCGTTTTCCAACTTATATATTTTTGCGTCGAATTTTCTTATAAGCTCGTAATTATGTGTAGCAAAAATTAAAGAAGTGCCGCGTGAATTAATTTTTTTAAGAATTGTCAGAATATCTTCCGAAGTTTCCGGATCCAGATTTCCAGTTGGTTCATCAGCTAAAACTAATATCGGCTCATTAATTATTGCTCGTGCAATAGCTATACGCTGTTTTTCACCGCCGGATAATTGATGGGGCATGTTTCTTTGTTTGTGTGAAAGTCCAACATCCGATAAAGCATGAAGTATTTTTCTTTTTATCTGCCGTCTTGGAGTTCCAGTTACCTGAAGAACAAATGCCAGGTTATCGTAAACATTTCTATCGTTCAATAATTGAAAATCCTGGAAAACAACTCCAATTTTTCTTCGCAGTAGCGGTAAATCTTTTTCTCTTATAGTTTCTGATGAATACTCGCCAAACTGTACTTCTCCTTCATCTGGCAGTAAATCCATATAAACCATTTTCAGCAGGGTTGTTTTACCAACTCCGCTGTTTCCTATAAGAAAAATAAATTCACCTTGATCCATTTGAAGAGTTAAATCTGTAAATACCGGTTGATTGTAATATTGAAAATCAACATGATTAAAGTTTAGCATAATTTTTTCTTCAAAATAAATTGTACACGTTCAGTGTCTTCATTTGCATTATCAAATGTAAAGGCTTTTAAACAATTACTAACATAAAACTTAGAACTATCTATGAAATTGAACCAATCTTCCAAACGAAATATTTTCTGTTTGTGAATTTCTTCAACCTTTTGACCATTGGCAAGAGTTATTTTAAAATGGTTGTAATGAATTCGGCGCTGCCGGTCATAATAACTTTTCTGAATGTACGTTATACCTTTATATCTACCTTGCCTGTTAAGGTGCTTTTCATGTTTAATGCTGTTTTTTTCAAGCGCTACATCAAATGTAAATATTCCATTATTTGAAATACTGCTCGCCGCATGTTCAAATAGGTTATTATAATTTTCTTTACGTATTAAATAATTAATGCTGTCAAAAGTTGAATAAACGAAATCGAATTGCTTTTTTAGCGGAAGTTTTATCATGTCGCAGCAAATTCTAGTTATACCTAAATAGTTTTCATTTTGAAGCATAGAAAAAGATTTATCTGTTGCTACAAACAATTTAAATTTTTTATTAAGATACTTTGCAATTTGTCCGGTTCCGCTGGCGAGTTCAAGAACTTTTATATTCTTCTTTTTTATTTCTCCTCTAATTGAAAAAATATATGAAGCCCATTTTTTGTAATCAATAGAACGCATTAAGTGAGGATATATTTCTGAAAGTACAGAATAATTTTTACTGATTTTTATTTTTTATTTCTCCTGTTGATAATAATCTTTTCAGCCCACTTAACAGCTTCAAGCATGCTTTGTGGATTTGCAATGCCGCGTCCGGCAATATCATAACCGGTTCCGTGATCTGGTGAAGTGCGAATAATATTTAAGCCGGCAGTAAAGTTTACACCCTTATCAAAATTTAACATTTTAAAAGGAATAAGCACTTGATCATGATACATTCCCAAAACAGCATTAAAATCTTCGTGCTTTAGTCTTCCGAAAAAAGCATCAGGTACAAATGGACCTTCCACCGGAATGTTTTTTAGTGATTTAATTGCCGGATAAATAATCGCCTTCTCTTCATTGCCAATATTCCCATTTTCACCAGCATGCGGGTTTAAACCTAATACAGCAATCTTAGGGAGCTTAATTTGTAAATCATTCACCAAAGTGTTAAAAAGAATTTTAATCGATGAAACAATTTTATTTTTTGTTATTTGCTTGCTTACCTTATTAATTGGCTGGTGAATTGTAGTTAAACCGCAAATAAATTTTTCTGACAGAAAAACCATTAAGAAAGATTTTGAATTATCAAATTTAGCAAGCAATTCTGTTTGTCCTGGAAATTTTATTCCGCCAAGTTTCAAAGCCTCCTTTGAGACTGGAGCTGTAATTATTGCATCTGCAAATTTCATCTTAACATAGTTGACTGCAGTTTTAACTGTGCTGTAAGACGTCTTTCCGGAAATCTTGGTCGGTTTTCCAATTTGTTGTAATACTTTTCCTGTATCTACAATTGTAACGAAAGAAGAATCCGGAAATGTGTAATTACCCTCTTTAATAATTTTGTAATTAAACACATTAGCAGTAGTAAAAAGTGATTCCTCAAAAATGTTGGCTGGACAAAAATAGATTATTCTACGTTCCGGTGGATTATAAATTTGATTGATGGTTTTAATGCATAGTTCAGGACCAATTCCGTTAATATCACCGCATGTTAGTGCAAGAGTTTTCATTTTAATTTATTCAAATGTGTAGTTACCTAAACCAGATTTATCAATAAAAGAAAATTCCCTCTTAAGTTTTTTATAGATCCAAATCTCTTTTACAATGTTAGAAGTGTTGTATTGTCTTATAGTATCATCTGGTTTGCCAAATTTAATATAAGTTTTTCCACGATCGCTAAATGCACCTCTTTGATTCTCAATTGTACTAAAATTATCTTGAGCATAATCAGCCCTTTTATAAAATTCAGATTTTAAATCATTAAATGCAATATAACCATTCGATTTCTTGTCATTCCAATAATTATTCAAGACCTTAGAATATTCTTCCTTATCAGCATTTAACAACGAATTAATTTTGTCTTCATTATCAATTATTGTTAGTAGCTGAATTGCACTTTCCGGGCTTATCAGGCTTCGGGGTTTATTTTGCCAAACAACCGGTAATGCAAATTCGTATTTACCGCCGTCATTATATGTAATTACAAATTGTGCTTTACCTTCGTCCAATATTTTACTGAAATCGCTAATAAGAAAATAATTATGATTTTTAGCTCCCTCAATTTCACTTAGAACGATTGAGTTATCACATTCCGTAAATTCGTAGTTCTTAGATATACAATTAGAAATTTTTTTTGTGAATACATTTTTTCCATCTTGAATGATTCTTACATCAATTACTTTTATTGTTTGATCATAAACCGGAATGATCATAGAATAATTTTCGGTTGAAAAAGGAATGCTATATTTATTATTTACAAGTGAAAATTCATTTTTGGATGAACAACTTTTGATTTGCTTAAGTAAAACAATTGGTTTTCCAAACTTTTCTATAGGTAGTGCAGGTTTAATATTCAAAGAATCAATTTGTATTCCTTGAGAACCATTGGCAATACTTAAAAATGGTTGAATTGTAACTTCGTTTTTGATTTGATGTAATTTAACAAGTCCTTCAACAAATTCAGCAGTTGATTTAGTCCTTTCATATGAATCAACAAGAACAACTTTACTGTTTACTTTTCTATCAACGATTTTTCCATTTTCTTTAATGTCAAAATTCAGCGTAAGTCCGGCAGTAAATTCCGAATTCTTTTTAATGAATACTAAATCACTGAGTGGAATTTTATACGATAGGAAACAACTGATAGAACTGTCATTTGGAAGAAAATTTATTTCAAAAGAAATAGATGAATTGAAAATTAAGTTTGGCCGTTCCCGCTGTTGTGAGTAATTACTTGCAAGTGTTAACAAGATAATTAAAACGCAAAGATATGATTTATTGAATATTCGGTATAACGCCATATTAACTATTCATACTTAGCATAAATTCCTTATTGTTTTTAGTTCCTTTCATTTTATCCAATAGGAATTCCATTGCCTCAGTCGGATCGAATTCTGCAATGATTTTTCTAAGTATCCAGACTTTATTTAATTCATCTTCTTTGAAAAGCAATTCCTCTTTACGAGTTCCGGATTTATTCACATCAATTGCCGGGAAAATTCTCTTATCAGCCAGACTTCGATCAAGAATTAATTCCATATTACCTGTGCCTTTGAACTCTTCAAAAATAACTTCATCCATTCTGCTTCCTGTATCAATCAATGCAGTTGCAATGATTGTCAAACTTCCGCCGTCTTCTGTATTTCTTGCGGCGCCAAAAAATCTTTTTGGTTTATGAAGAGCGTTTGAATCAACACCGCCGGAAAGAATTCTTCCGCTATGTGGAATTACAGTGTTATGTGCACGTGCCAATCGAGTAATCGAATCCAATAGAATTACAACATCATCCCCTGCTTCAACCATACGCTTTGCTTTTTCAATAACCATGTTTGCAACTTGAACGTGCCGTTCTGCAGGTTCATCAAATGTAGAACTTATTACTTCTGCTTGAACAGAACGCTGCATGTCAGTTACTTCTTCCGGACGCTCATCAATTAACAACATAATTACTTTTACTTCGGGATGATTTCTTGTAAGTGAATTAGCAACCTTTTGAAGTAGAATTGTTTTACCGGCTTTTGGTGGAGAAACAATTAAACCTCTTTGCCCTTTTCCAATTGGTGAAAGCATGTCAACTATTCTCATTGAATATTCACCGGGGGCGGATTCTAATTTTAATCGCTTGGTTGGATATAAAGGCGTTAAGTTGTCAAACAAAGTTCTTTCACGTATTGCCTCTGGATCTTTTCCATTTACTGCTTCTACACGCAATAAGGCAAAAAATCTTTCACCTTCTTTGGGCGGACGGACTTGACCGCTAACGAAATCTCCTGTTCTTAAACTAAATCTTTTAATTTGTGAAGGCGAAACATAAATGTCATCCGGTGATGGCAGATAATTATAATCTGCTGATCTTAAAAACCCATAGCCGTCAGCTAAGACTTCCAACACTCCTTTTGAAAATGTTAATCCGTCTTTCTGTGATTGGGCTTCTAAAATTTTGAATATTAATTCTTGCTTGCGTAAGTCGCTGTAACCTGCAATTGAAAATTCTTTTGCGATTTTGTAGAGGTCAACAATCTTTTTGGATTGCAGTTCTGAAATGTCCATTGGCATGGGATAATCCTATTACTTGTGAAAAATTTTTTTGGTGATATTCGATTTTTGTAAACAATCTGGGGATTTATTATTTGATTATTGTTTAATTGAATTAATTATTAATGAAGACTATTGAGGCACATCTGAAAATTAGTCTCCGTCAGCCTATTTGTCAAGTCTTTTTCTTCAACAATTTAGATTTTATTTCTCCCAATAAGTACATACTTCCAAGCACCACAAGGCAATTCTTTCCCGGATTTTCTTTAAATTTGAAAATAAAATTAGTCGGGTCTTCAACCGTTTGAGCATTGATTTTATTGGCTAAGGCTGCAGTTTGTAATTCATCTATCGTGGCAGATCTATCAATTGAAATTTTGCTAAGCATAATTTCATGGAAATAGGGTTTCAGTTCACATAGCATCCCGGAAATGTTTTTATCATTTAATGCACTGAAAATTAAAATTCGGTGTGAATAATTTTCAAAGTCAGCTGAGAATTCTTTTATAAAAGCTTTTACACCCTCTGGATTATGTGCAGAGTCAAAAATAATTTTTGGATATTCATTAATAATTTCATATCTGCCTTGAATGCCGGTGTTTCTAATAACGTTGTTTATACCATCTGAAAATATTTTTTCATTATCTACTCCAATAGTTGCATTTAGAGACTTAACAGCTAAGGCAGCATTAAATGCCTGATGATACCCGCGTAGCGGTGTTGATGAAATGTCGAAAGATCCAGTTTTCAAATCAACCTTAATGCCGATTTTTTTTTCAGTAACAAAATTTCGAGTCTCATAATTAATACAATCCATTGCAATGGATTTTTTTGTTATTACAGACAATGCTTCTTCAGGCATGTTACCGACAATAACAACAATATTATTTTTTATTATCCCGGCTTTTTCAATAGCAATTTTTTCAATTGTATCGCCAAGAATTTGTGTATGTTCTAAACTGATGGAAGTAATAATTGAAGCAATTGGGTTTAAAACATTTGTGGAATCTAACCTCCCGCCAAGTCCGGTTTCAATTACGGCATAATCCACTTTTTGTTCATCAAAATATTTAAAAGCCATTGCAGTTGTAAGTTCAAAAAATGTTGGCTTGTTGTTTTCGATATATTCATCTAATTCTGAAATAAATTTTAGAATATAATCGTCGGGAATCATTTTGCCGTTGATTCGAATGCGTTCATTAAATATTACAAAATGCGGCGAAGTGTAAAGCCCGACTTTATACCCGGCTTCCATCAAAATACTTGCAAGAAAAGAAGATGTGCTTCCCTTTCCATTAGAACCTGCAATGTGAAATGATTTTAAATTTTTATGCGGATTTCCAATTCTTTCTAATAGCCGCTGGATGTTTTCCAGTCCAAGTTTAATTCCAAATTGATGCAACGAAAAAAGTTTTTGTAATGCAGACTCTATATTCATCTAAATTTGATAAGAACCGATTAATCCAGTTATCTTGTTGACAGATTTTTCTTTACAGAATTTTTCAATACCATTTACAATTTCAACACCGGCATTTGGATTAATAAAATTAACCGTACCTATTTGAACTGCTGTTGCACCAACAATCATCATCTCGATTGCATCCTTCCAATCCATAATTCCACCAATTCCGATTATGGGAATATCCACATTCCGTTTAATCTCTAAAACTTTTGCAAGAGCAACCGGTTTTATTGCCGGACCCGAGAGTCCACCGGTGATATTTTTTATTTTTGGTTTGCGTGTGTAGATATTAAAAGCAGTACCTACTAAAGTATTAATAGCAGAAACTCCATCTCCGCCATTTTCTTTTACAACTTTGGCAAAATCAGAAATGCGCGATACATTAGGAGAAAGTTTGATAAAAATAGGTTTAGTTGATATGGCTTTAACTCTATCTGTTATTTTTCCTACTGCAAATAAATCATTTCCAAATTCAAGCCCTCCCTCTTTAACATTTGGACAAGAAACATTTATCTCGAAAGCGTTAATTGTTTCTTCAATAGACAGCATTTTTGTGCATTCAACATACTCTTCAATTGAACTTGCAGCAATGTTACAAATAATAGCAGTATTTAATTTCTTGAGAAAAGGAATTTTTTCTTTAATAAAAACTTCCACGCCAACGTTAGCAAGTCCAATTGCATTTAACATTCCGGAAGGTGTTTCAGTTATTCTTGGTGGAGGATTTCCTTTACGTGGTTTTAATGACAACGATTTGGTAACTATACCGCCAAGTTTACTAATATCAGTGAATTCAGAAATTTCGTTTCCATATCCAACAGTTCCGGATGCGAGTAGTACTGGATTTTTTAATATCAAACCAGCAATATTTATTGAGAGATCAACCATAACTATAAATTTATATCCTGCACATTAAATACAGGTCCGTCTTTGCACACAAGCAAATAAGATTGTCCATTTTCGGTTTCAACCGGGCAACCTTGACAAATTCCAAATCCGCAAGCCATAGCACATTCAACCGAAATTTCGCATTGGTATTTTTTGTGAACACAAAGTTCTTTTAATTTTGACAGCATTGCATTTGGACCACACCCAAATATTTTTGTTTTGCCGTTTGGATATTTTGCAATTTCGCTTTGCAATAATTCTACAACTGTTCCATGAAACCCTTGAGAACCGTTATCTGTTGCAATAGAATAATTGTTTACACCATAATTAATAATTTTTTCTTTTGAACCGGCACCGATGAAAACGTTTACATTTTTGGAGTTTGATAGTTTTCGCAAGAGAAAAGGAAATGGAGCTATACCAAGACCACCTGCAACAATTACACCGTATTCAAATTCTTCTTCATAATTAAATCCATTACCAAGCGGACCAAGTAAATCAAGTTCTTCACCAACTTTCTTCAGAGATAGAATTTTCGTCCCTTCTCCGTGGATATCAAACAAAAAATAAAGCGACTCGTCTGTAACATCACAAATGCTGAAAGGCCTGCGTAGAAGCGGAAAAGAATTTTCAGAAACTTTGATGTTGCAAAATTGTCCGGGTTTACTAACCGATGCAATTGCCGGTGCTTTTACTTTAATTAAAAAGGTTGTTGAATTTATTTTTTGATTCGATTCTATAACAGATTGCTCTATGTACAAATTATTTCCGTGTAATATTTGTTTTTCAAAATTGAGTTGTAATTATTTCCTTGAATACTTTTCTTCAATAACTTTTATTTTATCCAGACGACGTTGATGCCTATCCCCTAAAAATTTTGAAGCCAGCCAAACATCTGTAATTGATTTAATAGTTTCTTCTCCTAAACTTCTGGCTCCTAAAACTAAAACATTAGCATTGTTATGTTCTCTTGAACTTTTTGCAGAAAATTCATTATAACAAGTTGCGGCACGAATACCTGGAATTTTATTTGCTGTTATAGCCGATGGTATTCCGGTTGCATCAATTATAATTCCATATAGTACTTCACCTATTGCAACTCTATTAGAAACATTATAGGCAATATCCGGATAATCGACGGCATCTTCAGTAAAAGTACCTACATCAAATAAATCAAAACCTTTTTGCATAAGATGAACTAATAATATCTTTTTAATTTTTACACCCGTATGATCTGAACCAATTGCAATTTTAATATGAGAATTCGATTCGACTGGCGAAAGCTGCGATTGGTCTTTTACAATTTTTAATCCGGAATGAAGTATTAAATCTCTGGCAAGCGGGGTTAGGAAAGATTCTCTTTCAACAACAATTTCCTTTGCACCGCTTTTAATAATTTTTTTTACTTCATATTCGGTAAGAAGTTTTTTCATTTAAATGAAATTAGATTAATTCAGTTCTTTTATTCATTTTGAGAAAATCAACAACATCTCTAACATTTTGCGCATTATTGCGGTGACAAACTAAAAGAGCTTGACTGGTATTAATAATTATTAAATCTTCAACACCAATCGCCGCAGTAAATTTTCTTGGTGAAAAAATATAAGAGTTATAAGTTTTTTCGCTGTACACATCGCCAACTATCGAATTACCGTCATCATTCTTTTCGGAAATTTCATATACAGCTTCCCAGTTGCCAACATCGTTCCAATAAAAATCTGCTTTAGTTAAAAAAACATTATCAGCTTTTTCCATAATGCCGTAATCAATAGAAATACTTCTTAACTGACCGTAAACAAACACAACCTGGTTTTCAAATTCATTTGTTCCAATCGTTTCTTCTATATTTCTCAATCCATTAGCAAGCTCAGGTAGAAATTTTTGAATCTGATCGAGAATTACATCAACACGCCAGACAAAAATTCCGGAGTTCCATATAAAATCACCGGACTCTATAAATTTTTGTGCAGTTGCAATATTTTGTTTCTCGGCAAAAGTTAAAACCTTGTAGATGTTTTTATCGATAACTTTATCATCG
>Ga0233422_10000366_pt1 | contig 23208 bp, 19 predicted proteins | sample Watercolumn_Mata_2_FD_182724 | JGI IMG/M metagenome (GOLD analysis project Ga0233422, IMG submission 182724) | Freshwater microbial communities from Lake Matano, South Sulawesi, Indonesia - Watercolumn_Matano_2014_110_MG | ecosystem: Environmental > Aquatic > Freshwater > Lake | place...
GAAAACAAAGACCTGATTGATAAAAAGGAGTTCTTTCCCGCTGATTTCATCTGCGAGGCGGTTGATCAGACCAGGGGCTGGTTTTACACCTTATTGGTTGTTTCCACCATGCTGGGCTTTGAGGCCCCCTATAAGAATGTTGTTTCAACGGGCCTAGTTTTGGATGAAAAAAGCAGGAAAATGTCCAAATCCAAGGGAAACGTGGTGGTGCCCTCCGACATCATTAATAAGTACGGGGCCGACGTGGCCAGGTTCTATTTCTACACAGTCAATTCAGTGGGAGACCCCAAGAAATTCAGCTTTAAGGATGTCCAGACTTTGTACAGGAAATTCTTCGATACCCTATTAAACAGCCAGAAGTTCTTTGAATTGTATGCCTCTGATTTGAAGATTAAGGAAGAGTTTAATTCAAAGAACCTGCTCGACAGATGGATTGTTTCCTGTTTGGAAACTCTGAACCAGAAGACAATAGAAAATCTGGACAAGTACGACATTGTTTCAGCTGCCCGGGGTTTTGAGGTTTTTGTTGATGATCTCTCCAACTGGTATATCAGGCGCTCCAGGAAGAGGCTCCAGAAACAGGAAAAGGACAAGGAAAAAGAGGAAGCTGCCCAGACGTTGTCTTATGTACTTCTGAAACTTACCAGATTACTGGCCCCTTTTACCCCCTTCCTTTCAGAGTCTTTATATCAGGCTTTGGGCCAGAAGCAGTCAGTGCATCTTGAAGAATATCCTTTACCAAACAAAAAACTTATTGATGTCGGACTGGAGGAAGAAATGATGGCTGTCAGGGAAGCTGTTAATCTGGGTTTGAAAGAAAGAGCTTCTTTGGGCATTAAGGTCAGGCAGCCTTTATCCAGGATTTCTTTGAAGAGGAAAAAGCTGAACAAAGAGCTGGAGGAGCTGATCAGGGACGAAGTCAATGTAAAAGAAGTTGTTTTTAATGAAAAGATTGAGAATGAGGCCGAACTGGACGCAAGGATTACCCCGGAGCTGAAAAACGAAGGTATAATCAGGGAAATCATCCACCAGGTCCAGGAAATGAGGAAAAGGTCCGGACTGAAGCCCAAGGACGAGATCAAGATTAGCTTTTCCGGAGATTCTGGCTTGGAAAAGATGCTTAGAAACAACAAAAAAGCCATCTTAAAGGAGGGCAGAATCAAAGATTTGAAGATCGGGGAATTAAAAGAAGCTTTTGATTCCGAGGAAACTATAAAGGTCGAAGGTCAGGAATTAAAAATATCAATCAAAAAGATTTAATATATGGCCATTGATCCTAAAAGAGGCCAGATGGGAGAAGTTCCCAGGCCCTTGGGAGAAAGGAGCGCTCCTAAACCGGAAATGCCTGCAGACAGAACTCCATTTGGGGGAAGACAGAATCTTCGCGAGTCGGATATAAGAGATATTCTTAGAAGCGATAGAGCTTATGATAAGACTGGAATGTATGAATCAGAGAGGCTAGAAAGAGGTAAAAGGCTGTTCGGTTCTGCGGGAGACTTTTTTAGTCCAGAAAAAGCCAGGAAAATTTTAAATGACCTGAGGCAAAAGAAAGCTTATGCTCCGATAGATAAAGAAAGAGGAGAACTTGATAAAGATATTAAAGTAGCCGAGTTTTTTCTAAAGGAATAATCCCTAATGTTCACCCATTACAGGACCCCTGGTTTCATTTTAAAGAAAACCGACAAAGGGGAATCAGACAGGGTTTTTACCATTTATACTGAAGAGTTCGGTAAGCTGGATCTTCTGGCTAAGGCCGAAAGGAAGATAACTTCCAAACTCAGGGGAGGGTTGGAAGTTTTTTGTCTTTCGGAGATAGAATTCATCCAGGGCAAGAAGCAGAAAACCCTGACCGATGCCGTATTGCTGGATAACTTCAAAGAGCTTAAAAAAGATTTCAGAATTCTTGGGGTACTTTTTAAGATAGCCGAGGTTTCTGATTCTTTAATCAGGGAGGCCGAAGCCGAAGAGAAAATCTGGCAGCTTTTTGAGGAAGTTTTCCAAAAACTTAAAAGCCACAAGCCGGAACTTGTCTATTATTATTTTTTCTGGAACCTGGTTTCTTTCCTGGGCTATCAGCCCGAGCTGCATTACTGCGTTTCCTGCAAGAAAAAGCTTTCCCCGGAAGCCATATATTTCCACCCCAAAGAAAGCAGCTTCATCTGCAGGGCCTGCAACAGCGCCAAGGATCTGTTTTCAAAAATAAGCCCCGACGCCATCAAAATCATCAGGCTGATGCTGAAAAAAGACTGGAAAACTCTGAAAAAACTGAAGCTGGAGAAGCAGGAGCTGGAATCTATGAAGGAAATATCCGAATTGTACTTTTTGGCCCTTTTGGAGCACTTTAAATAATTCGCTTTTCTCTTTAAAATTTGCTAAGATTAAGTATATTATGAAGAAAAACAGAACCGCTTTCATCCTCATCCTGGCTGCTTTGGTCTGTTTGGCCGGCTTTTATTATTACCAGAGAAACATCTATTCCAAGGATATTTTAAAGCTGGAGATTTTGGGGCCGGAAGAGGCTGATTTGCTCCAGGAGGTTGAATACGTGGTCAAGTACAAGAACAACGGGGACACCAGCCTGGAAAACCCCGAGCTGGTATTTGAATATCCGGATTATTCTTTGGGCCTGAGCGAGCCGTCCTTGAGGGCAGTCAAGGCTTCCAAGGATCTGGGAGACGTGATTTATCCCGGAGAAGAAAAAACTTTCCGCTTCAAGGGCAGGCTTTTGGGCAAGGAAGGGGAAGCCAAGGAAGCCAAGGCTTCTTTAAGCTTCAAGCCCAAGAACCTTAAAGCCAGCTACAAGTCAGAAACTACCTTTACCACCGTGATTAAAAGGGCTCCTTTGACCCTGGATTTTGACCTTCCTTCAAGCATTGATTCTGGCAAGGATTTGAAATTCAGGCTGAACTATTTTTCCAATATTGACTACCCCGTACCCAACTTAAGGGTTGTGGTTGAATATCCTTCTGATTTTGAATTTATATCTTCCAGTCCAAATGCTTTGGAAAAAACAGAATGGGAGATAGGGCTGTTAAACAAAGGCAAGGGAGGCAGGATAGAAATCACGGGCAGGATGAGGGGCGATTTGGGAGAGGAAAAGGTTTTCAAGGCCAGGATAGGGAGCTGGCAGGACGGGGAATTCGTCTTGCTCAAGGAAATCAACAGCGGGGCAGTCATGGCCAAGCCTTCCCTTTACATTACCCAGCAGATTAACGGCAATCCCAGGTATGTGGCCAGCCCGGGCGACTCCCTGCATTACCAGATTTCCTTCCAGAACCTGGGCGAGGACGTCTTGAGCAATCTCTATCTGATAATCAAGCTCCAGGGCAGCGCCTTTGATTTCAGCAGCGTCAAGTCGCCCCAGGGGGAATTCAAGTCAGGCGACAATTCAATTGTTTTTGACTGGACCAAGAATTCAAGCCTCCAGTTTCTGGACGTCAATGAAGAGGGAGAAGTTGAATTCTGGATTAACCTCAAAAAGGAATGGGCCATTACCGGCTCCCAGGACAAGAATCCCTTGATTAAGGACAGCATTTTTTTGAGTCAGGTCCAGGAGGATTTCGTCAATAAGGTCAATTCCACCCTGGCTGTTTCCCAAAGGGGCTATTTTTACGACGATGTTTTCGGAAATTCAGGGTCCCTGCCGCCCAGGATAGGGGGGGAGCCCACTACTTACACTATTTCCTGGAAAGCCATGAATTTCTACAATGACGTCAATAATGTGAAGATAAAAGCCAAGCTTCCTCTGACTTCCGAACTGACCGGGAAAATATTTCCTGAAGAAGAGTCCTCCAGATTCACTTTTGATTCCAAATCCAGGGAAATTGTCTGGTCTTTAGGCAATTTGAAAGCCAGCCAAGGAGTGGCAGGTACGGCTGCGCCAAATATTTCCTTCCAGATTAAGTTCGCCCCGGTCTTGGGGCAATTTACCCAGTCCCCGAATATTATTGAAAGAGCAGTCATTTCCGGGGAAGACCAGTGGACAGGGGAAACGGTGGAAGGATATGCGCCTTCTATCACTACTGCCGTGCCTGACGACGATAAGATAAAGGAAAATGAAAAAATAGTGCTCTGATATGGAAAACCTGATGCAAAAAATCATATCTTTGACCAAACGCAGGGGATTCATCTTCCCCTCCTCCGAGATTTACGGGGGATTCGGTTCCTGCTATGATTTCGGGCCTTTGGGCGTGGAAATGAAAAACAACGTCAAGCAGGCCTGGTGGAAGGAGATGACCAGGAAGCAGGAAAACATAGTGGGGCTGGATGCTTCTATTCTCATGTCTCCCAAAGTCTGGCAGGCCTCGGGCCACCTGACAGCCGGTTTTGCCGACGAGCTGGTGGAGTGCAAGAAATGCCACCAGAGGTTCAGGAAGGATTTTCTGGAAAAGAATGTCTGTCCTGACTGTAAGGGGGAATTGACCGAGCCCAGGAAATTCAACCTGATGATGAAAACCTTTGTGGGGCCGGTTGAGGATGAAAGCTCCGTTTCTTTCCTTAGGGCTGAAACTTGCCAGGGCATCTACGTTAATTTTGAAAACGTGGCCAATGCAATGCGCCTGAAAATCCCCTTCGGCATTGCCCAGATAGGGAAGGCCTTCAGGAACGAAATCACTCCCGGCAACTTCATTTTTAGGACCAGGGAATTCGAGCAGATGGAAATGCAGTGGTTCTGCCATCCCCAGCAGGTTGACAAGTTCTTCGATTTCTGGAAAGAGCAGAGGATGAAATGGTATCTGGATTTGGGGATTAATAAAAAGAAAATCAGGTTCCACGAGACGGCCAAGGAGGATCTGGCCCATTATGCCAAGAGAGCAGTTGATATTGAATATGAATTTCCTTTCGGCTGGAAGGAGATAGAGGGCATACACAACAGGGGGGACTGGGATTTGTCCAACCATTCCAAGAACTCGGGCCAGGATTTGAAATATCTGGACGAATCCGGGGAGAAATATTTCCCCCACATAATAGAAACTTCGGTGGGCGCGGATAGGAGCTTCCTGGCTTTCCTGATAGATTCTTACCAGGAGGTAAAAGGGGGAAGAACAGAGACGACCGAATCAACCAAAGAAACGGAATCATTGCTCAAAATTCACAAATCTTTGGCTCCGGTCAAGGTGGCTGTCCTGCCTTTGCTCAAAAACAAGCCTGAGCTGGTTAAGAAATCTAAGCAGATTTTTCAGGAACTTAAGCAGCACTTCCTTTGCCAGTATGACGAGGCCGGTTCCATAGGCAGAAGGTACCGCAGGCAGGATGAGATAGGGACTGTTTTTGCCGTGACCGTTGATTTTGAGACCCTAGAAAAGAAGGAGGTGACTGTCAGAAGCAGGGACACCATGAAGCAGAATAAAGTGAAGCTGGAAAACCTGGTCGGATTCTTAAAAGAAGAACTGGGAGACTGAAATGTCTTTTGGATTTATAGCAGCTCTTTTGACGGCAATAATTGTTTTATTGATAAACTGCCTTGTAGTTATTTCTATTCTGGAATCTCTTTTGATAGGGGTGCCCTTTCTGCCCGTATCCAGCAAGGTTTTACCGAAAATACTCGAGGCTTTGGAGCTAAAACAGGGGAGTTTGTTTGTAGATTTGGGCTGCGGGGACTGCAGGGTAATGGAATTCTGTTTGAAACAGGCTCCGGGAATCAGCTGCTTGGGCCTAGAAAGAGGATTCATACCTTTTTTTCTGGCAAAAATACGGCTCAGGGGCCTGAAATCAGCCAGGGTCCTAAGAAATGATTTTTTCAAATACGATCTTTCAGGAGCAACACATATTTTCGCCTATCTCAGCTCCGGCTCCATGGATAAACTGCTGCCCAAGCTGGAAAAAGAGCTCAGGCCTAAAACCAGACTGGTTTCCTGCGACTTCGCGTTTTCCAGGAAAGAACCCTTAAAAATCATTGATTTAGACCGCCCCAAAGGCGCTTTGTGCAGAAAGCTTTTGGTATATGAATTTTAATGTTTAAAAAAACAACCCTCAAAAACGGATTAAGGATCATTACCGTGCCCCAGCAGACCACTAAGGCCCTGACTGTTTTGGTCTTGGTGGGAACCGGCTCAAAGTATGAGACCAGGAAAACAAACGGCATTTCCCATTTCCTGGAGCACATGTATTTCAAAGGAACAAAAAAAAGACCCACTTTTCTGGAAGTGGCTGAAACTCTGGACGAGATCGGGGGAGTTTACAACGCTTTTACCGGAGAGGAATATACCGGATATTTTGCCAAAGTGGCTGCTTCTCATTTTGACACTGCCTTAGACTGGGTCTCTGATATTTTCTTAAACAGCTTACTGCCCGAAGCAGAGCTGGAAAAAGAGAAAGGGGTGATTATCGAGGAGATAAACATGTATCAGGACCACCCCATGTCTTACATTGGAACTCTTTGGAGCAAGCTTTTGTACGGAGACCAGCCCGCAGGATGGTTTGTGGCTGGGACCAAGGAAAATATCAGGGCCTTATCCCGTCAGGACCTGGCCCAATATATGGAAAAACAATATACTGCTTCAAATACCATTGTCTGCGTGGCCGGTAAAATAAACCAGGAAGACACCGTTAAAAAGATTGAGAAGCATTTTTCCGGAATTTCTTCTTCTAAACCAGATTCCAAATCAAAAGTGATTGAAAAACAGAAATCTCCTGGCTGTCTGATCCATTTCAAGGAAACAGATCAGACCCATATCTGCTTTGGAACCAGGGCATTCAATCTGTTTAATCCCAAAAGATATGCCCTGGAGGTTATGAGCGTGATTCTGGGAGGTATGATGAGTTCCAGGCTTTTCGGGGAAATCAGGGAAAAACTGGGTCTGGCCTATTACATCAGGACCGAAGCAGGCCTGGATCCTGATTCTGGGTATCTGGTCACCCAGGCAGGCATAGATAATAAGAATATAGAGAAGGCAACCGAGGTGATTTTTAAAGAATACTTGAAACTAACCCAGAAAAAAGTTCCCGCTCAGGAGCTTAAAAAAGCCAAGGAAAATATCAAGGGAAAAGCCACTCTGGCTTTCGAATCTTCCGATGCCCGAGCTTCTTTTTACGCCAACCAGGAACTGCTGGAAGGAAAAATTATGACCCCGGAAGAGGTTTTCAAAAAAATAGACGCGGTCTCCGCCGATGATATTTTGGAAGTTGCTAAAGAAATATTCAGGCCGGAGCGGTTGAATCTGGCCCTGATAGGCCCGGTCAAAGAACAATTTAATAATTATTTCCTTAACCTTACATCAAAATGAACAACGAAAAAATCTTGGACGTTTCCTGGAAGACAATTTTTAAGATAGGGATGGGGGTTTTCCTCTTCTATCTGCTTTATCTGATTAAGGACATCCTGATATGGTTTTTCTTCGCTCTGGTCATTTCCTTTCTTTTTGAACCGGCCGTGAATTTTTTCCAGAAACTCAAGATTTCCAGAATCCTGTCCGTAGTTTTTATTTACCTGGTATTTTTCGGGCTTCTGGGCCTGTCTTTGTATCTGGTAATACCCGTTTTCTTTTCCGAGTTCCAGCAGTTTTCCCAATTATTGCCCCAGTATTTTGAAAAGTTCGCCCCTTTTTTGAGGGACATGGGTTTTAAATCCTTTGAAAGCATAGAGATCTTTAGCCAGGCCATCACCAGTGCTTTGCAGAGGGGGTCCACAGATGTTTTCAGCGCCACGTCTTTGCTTTTCGGAAACATTGCTTCAATGCTTTTCATCATTTCCATTGCTTTGTTCGTTTCTTTGGAGGAAAAAAGCACTGAAAGCGCCATCAAGCTTCTGGCTCCCAGAAAATACGAGAATTACATAGCCTTTCTTTGGGAAAGGACCCGCTCCAAGGTTTCGGGCTGGTTTGCCAGCAAGATTCTTTCCTGTTTGTTCGTAAGCCTGGTGTTTTTCATCTCCTTGTATCTTTTCAACGTCAAGTATGCTTTAAGCTTGGCTGTTTTTGCCGGAGTCTCCAATTTCGTGCCCATCATAGGCCCGGTGGTTTCGGGTATTGTCTCCTTTGTTTTCGTGGGCCTGGACTCCTGGCTCAAGGCTTTTTTCGTGGTAGTGGTGCTGATACTGGTCCACCAGATAGAAGGAAGCATCATCTACCCTGTTTTAAGCAAGAAGTTTATTGGCCTGCCTCCGGTCTGGGTCCTCATCTCTTTGGCTATAGGGGGCAAGCTGCTGGGCATTTTGGGGGCTATTCTGGCAGCGCCTCTGGCAGCAGCCATCTTTGAGTTCTTCAGGGATTTCCTGAAAAAGGAAAGGGTCAGGAGCGCTGACCTTGATATCAAGCAGGAGATGGGATAGAAAAAGAGATATGTGCTTTCAGAAGAAGAAATTCTACATCACTACCAGCATTGCCTATACCAATGCCCCTCCCCATTTGGGGTATGCTTTGGAAGTGGTCCAGGCAGATGTTCTGGCCAGGTACCACCGCTTAGTCGGTGAGGATGTTTTTTTTCTCACCGGCACTGACGAGCACGGGCAGAAGGTGGTAAAAGCAGCCAGCGAAGCAGGCAAGAGCCCCCAAGAGTTCTGCGACGAGATTTCAGGGCTTTTCAGGAAGCTCAAGGACGTTCTCAATCTTTCCAACGATGATTTCATCAGGACTAGCGACAAAAAAAGGCACTGGCCCGTGGCTGAAAAGGTCTGGCTGAAACTCCAGCAGAACAAGGATATATATAAGAAGAAGTACAAGGGTTTGTACTGCGTTGGTTGCGAGGCTTTTGTCAAAGAAAAGGATTTGGTTGACAACAAATGCTCTCTCCACGGAAAAGAGCCTGAACTGATTGAGGAAGAGAACTGGTTTTTCAGGCTTTCCAAATATGCTTCTAGGATAGAGAAAGCAATTTCAAAAGATGAAATCAGGATATATCCTCAGGTTCGGAAGAATGAGATTCTGAGTTTTATCAGGCAAGGAGTGGAGGATACAAGCTGTTCCAGGCCTTCTCAGACCTTAAAATGGGGCATACCGGTTCCGGGAGACGAGAGCCAGACCATATATATCTGGCTGGAGGCTTTATTAAACTACATTTCAGCTTTGGATTATGATAGGGGCAGGAATTTCAAGAAATTCTGGCCTGCTGATGTGCATTTTGTGGGCAAGGACATCTTCAGGTTTCATGCTTTGCTCTGGCCTGGGATACTGTTTTCTTTGAAGCTTCCTTTGCCCAGGAATATCTTTGTGCACGGTTTCATAAATGTGGACGGCCAGAAGATGTCCAAAAGCTTGGGCAATGTGATTGATCCGTTTGAGCTGGTCAGGAGATACGGCACTGACCCGGTTAGATATTTCCTTTTAATGGAAATTACGCCTAATGAGGACGGGGACTTCACCTACTCTAAATTTGAGCAGAGGTATAATTCAGATTTGGCCAAGGGTTTGGGCAATTTTGCTGCCAGGGTTGTAAAGCTCAAAGAGATTTACCAGATTAAGAATTCCCAGCCAAGGAAATTCTTCAATTCTGAATTTGATAAAGTTTTGAAAAAAACCAAAAAGGAATACGATTTGTCTTTTAAATCTTTTAAATTCAATGAATCCCTGATGCTGGTCTGGGATTTCATATCTTTCTGCGACAGATATATTGAAAGGGAAAAACCCTGGGAAGGAAAGAAGGAAAAAATTGTTTCTGATTTGATTTCTGCTTTGTTTGAGATATCTTATCTGGTTTCTCCGTTTTTGCCTGCGACCTCGGAAAGCATACTCAAGCAGCTGAGGGGGCAGGAAAGCAGGCTTTTATTCCCCAGGATTTAGGTTTGCCAAAAGCCTGTTTTTAAGCTATTATTCAGGCACAACCCTACAACCTTTTATAGGTAGGAGGGGCTCTGAATAAAGGGAGAAATTTTTAACTCCCTTCTTTTTTTTGAAAAATGGTCTAAGATTAAAACATGCTTATCGACACCCACAGCCATCTCAATTTCAATGCTTTTAAAAAGGACTCGGAGAGAGTCATTAAAAATTGTCTCTCTGAAAACGTCTGGATGATTAATGTCGGTTCCGGATACGATACCAGCCTGAAAGCAACGGAGCTTAGCAAGAAATATCCCCAGGGAGTATATGCTGCTGTTGGCCTGCATCCCATTCATCTGGGAACGCTGATAGATGATCCGGACGAGGAAGAGGATATAAAACAGGAAGAGTTTGATTTTGATAAGTTTTTGGAATTAGCCAAATCCCCGGGAGTCAAAGCCATAGGGGAGATAGGGCTGGACTACTATTACAAGCCCAAGACCAACGTGAAGCTGGAAGCTTTCAAGAAAAAGCAGAAAGAGGTTGTCTTGGAACAGATAGGGTTGGCCAAAAAACTTGGCTTGCCCATAATTTTTCACTGCAGGATGGCTCAGCAGGATTTGATAGAAATCCTTAAAAAACACCAGTGTTTTGGAGTTATCCATTGTTTTAGCGGCACCTGGCAGGAAGCCAAGCAGTATCTGGACATGGGTTTTTATCTTGGTTTTAATGGAATAATGTATAAAATGGATCTGAAGGAGGTAATTGAGAAATGTCCTTTGGAGAGAATGCTTGTTGAGACAGACTGCCCATATCTGACCCCTCCTTTTTTAAATGAAAAAAGGAATCAGCCTTTGTTTGTCAGATATATAGCCCAGGAGATAGCCAAGATCAGGAAAATAAGCCTTGAAGAGATTTCCGAAATAACCACCAGAAACGCAAAACAACTTTTTAAGATATGAACCTGCTGTTTAAAAACATAATTCTCAATAACAAGAAGCAGGACATATATATAGAAGGCAACAGGATTAAAAAAATCGGGGAAAGTTTGGATATAAAAGCTGATGAAGCGATTGATGCCAAAGGAGAAAAAGCTGTCCTGCCCGGATTCGTTAACTGCCATACCCATGCTGCCATGAGCTTGTTTCGTGGCGCAGGAGACGACATGGTGCTTAAGGAATGGCTGGAAAACAGGATCTGGCCCTTGGAGGCCAAGCTCAATTCTGATGACGTGTACTGGGGCGCCAAACTGGCCTGTCTGGAAATGATTAAGACGGGCACTTTGGCTTTTAATGATATGTATTTCTTTCCAGAGGCTGCCATGGCTGCCGCAGAGGAAATGGGTTTGAGGTCGGTGATAGGGCTGGTGGTTTTTGACCTTTCTGAATCAGGCCAGCCAAAGAACATTGAAAAGAAATATTATGAGCTCAAGAATAAAAAATCAGAGCTCACCTCCTTATCAATAGCTCCCCATGCCATCTACACTGTTTCCAGGGAAAAGCTGGTCTGGTCAAAGGATTTTGCAGCCAAAGAAAACCTGCTTTTACATACCCATCTTTCCGAGACAAAAAAAGAGGTCAATGACTGCTTGGAGAAATACAAGATGAGGCCGGCTGAATTTCTTGAGAGCATCGGGTTTCTGGGGAACAATACCATCTTGGCTCATTCTGTCTGGCTTTCAGACAGGGAAATGGATATTTTGGCCAGAAGTGGTGCTGTGCCGGTGTATAATCCCTGTTCTAACCTGAAGCTTGTTTCAGGAGAGATTTTTCCCTACAGCGGTCTGAAGAAAAGAGGGGTTAATATCTGTTTGGGTACAGATAGCGCGGCCTCCAACAACAGTTTGGATATGCTCAATGAAGTGAAGTTTGCCTCTCTGCTCCAGAAGCACAGAGAAAAGGATCCTACTGTTTTGCCCGCCAGCGAATCTTTGTCTTTGCTTGGTAAAAACGGCGCCAAAGCCCTAAGGATGGATTCAGGGGAGATAAAGGAAAATAAGCTGGCTGATTTTGTGCTCATTGATTTGAACAAGATATCTTTTGCGCCCAGGCTGAATCTTGTCTCTGATCTGGTCTATTCTGCCACCGGGGACTGTGTTTCTGACGTTGTCTGCAATGGCAAGGTTATCATGAGGGATTACAAAGTTGAGGGGGAATCTGAAATTACCAGAAAAGCTTCATTCATAGCCAGGAATCTGGTTAAGGGATAGCGGCTTTACAATAATCTGTTTTTGGGTTAATTTCTAAGAGGGGGGAGGCCCCTTTTTGCGTTTGAGGGACGCAGAAAAAAAGAACATTGTAAAAAGAAGAGGTATAGCACATGACAAAAGCTTTGACTGAACTTAACCTTCCTTTGCCCTTATACAGCAGGGGGAAAGTCAGAAACACGTATGAAATACCAGGCAATGAGAATTCATTACTGGTTGTTACGCTTGACCGGATTTCTGTGGGTGACGAACCGTTGCAAAGCGGCATTCCTATGACCGGATTTTTTCTAAACCAGCTCTCCGTATTCTGGTTTAAAAGGCTCGAAGATATTATTCCCAACCATCTTATAACCTGCAGCACTACAGAAAGTCTTTTCGGCCTTGATTTAACAAAGCGACAAATCCGGGCTCTGAAGGCAAGAGTGATGCTGGTCAAGAAGTTGGATCCAATTCTGGCTGAATGCATAGTCAGCGGATATTTGTACGGTTCACTTTTGGCCGAATATGAAAAAGCCCTGGAAGAAAGCCCAGGCGAACAGGTTTGCGTCTTTGGCCATTGGCTGCCCAGGGGAATGAAACGGGCCCAAAAATTGCCGTTCCCCATCTTCAGGCCCACAACCAAGGCACCTGCAGGAGAACATGACAAGCCTCTGACTTACGAAGAATTCGTAGACCATCTTGATCAGTGGCTGAAAACAAAGCCCAACAGCAAGATCAGGATGAACGCCGAAGATCTGGCTCAATTCCTCCGTTCGACCAGTGTAGCCCTGTATATGGCAGCCAGCAGTTACACCGAAGGCCATGGATATATCATGCCTGACGGTAAGATGGAGTTCGGTGCTGATCATCTAACAGGGACCATTTACTGGATTGACGAAGGATTCACTCCGCACTCATCCCGTTTCTGGCTGAAATACCATTATAAGCCAGGACAGGAGCAGGATAGTTACGATAAAGACCCCATTCGTAATTACGTCAAGAAGACCGGGAAAAAAGTTTTGCCCAAAGACCTGATCAATCAAACCCAAGAAAGGTGGTCCAAGCTTTTTAGCGGAATCATCGGATTAAAAATCGGACAAACGTTCGATTGATCAAGTGAAGAGAATTTTTTCTCTTCTTTTTGTTTTAATAGACAAAAGGGCTAAAAAAAGATAAAATTAAGAATATTTTATGCGCTACAACCCTCAGGAAATAGAGAGGAAATGGCAGGAATATTGGGAAAAAGAAGGGATTTTTCAGGTTGATTTGAAGAAATCTAAAAAGCCGTACTATAACCTGATGATGTTTCCCTACCCTTCTGCTGAAGGGCTGCACGTGGGCAACGTTTACGCTTTTACCGGTTCAGACATTCACGGCCGTTTCCGCAGATTTCAGGGCTTCAATGTTTTTGAGCCGATCGGTTTTGACGCTTTCGGAATTCACTCCGAAAACTTTGCGATTAAAAAGGGGATTCACCCAAAGGTTCTGGTTAAGAAAAATACCGATAATTTCCGGGTCCAATTAAAGAATCTGGGCTGCCTTTTTGATTGGAGACACGAAGTGGACACCACTAAGCCTGATTACTACAAGTGGACCCAATGGCTCTTCCTGCAGCTGTTCAAAGCAGGTTTGGCTTATAGGAAAAAAGCTCCGGTTGACTGGTGTCCTTCCTGCAAGACCGTCCTAGCTGACGAGCAGGTTATTGAGGGAAAATGCGAACGCTGCGACTCCCAGGTCATACAGAAAGAGACGGAGCAATGGTTTCTGAAAATCACAAATTACGCCGAAAAATTACTGAAAAATCTGGAAAAGATCGACTGGTCGGAAAGAACCAAGACGGCCCAGAGAAACTGGATAGGTAAATCAGAGGGAGCGTTGATAAAATTTCAGATTTCAGGCCAAGAACGCCAGATAGAAGTGTTCACCACCAGGCCGGATACCCTATTCGGCTGTTCTTACCTGGTTCTGGCTCCGGAACATCCTTTGATTGAAGAATTGAAATCCAAGGTCAATAATTTTGAGGAGGTTCAAAAATACATCGGAGAATCAAAGAAGAAAACAGAGCTGGAAAGGACCGATCTTAAAGAAAAAACCGGAGTTGAATTAAGGGGGGTAAGAGTGATTAACCCGGCCAATAATCAGGAAATTCCTGTTTTTGTGGCAGACTATGTTTTGGGCAGTTATGGTACAGGTGCTGTCATGGCCGTGCCCAGCCACGATGAACGCGATTTCGAGTTCGCAAAGAAATACGTGTTACCTATTAAAAGGGTTATCGAGCCCTGTTTTGTTTCCACAAAAGGATCTGATAAGGTGCGCCAGGAATTTCCTTTCATTGAGAGGGAGGCGATCATGGCCATAGTCAAGCACTGGTCTGAGGATAAATACATTGGCTTGAAATGGAAAAAAGTTGACTGGCAGACTTTTATAACCGGAGGTCCGGAGAACGGCCAGACTGCTGAAGAGGGCGCAATCGCGGAAATAATTGAGGAAACTGGCTATCTGCATCCGAAGCTGGTGAAAAAACTGGAAAGGGTGCACAGCAAGTTTTTCCATGTCCCCAAAAATCTTAACAGGTTTGCGCATTTCAGCGTTTTCTACTTCGAATTGCAGGACGGAGAATGCACAGAAATTTCCTGCGCAGATCGGGATAACCACGAAACAGTCTGGGTTTCTCCGGAAGAAATGGAGAAATTTTTAACCCCTGAAGCCCAATTATTCTCCTGGAAAGAATTATATAACGGACCCCAGGTTTATGCCGGAGAAGGCATCATGGTTGATTCTTCCAGGTTCAACGGGATGGATTCGGAAAAAGCCAAGTGGGAAATCACAAAGTTCGTTAAGGGTAAAAAAACCGTAAATTATCATTTAAGGGACTGGCTGATTTCCCGCCAGCGCTACTGGGGGCCTCCGATCCCGATTATTTATTGCCAAAAATGCGGCACAGTGCCAGTCCCGGAAAAAGACCTTCCGGTAGAGCTTCCCCACGTTGAGAATTTCAGGCCGAAAGGGACCGGAGAATCTCCCCTGGCTTCTATAGAGAGCTTTGTGAATACCAGATGCCCTAAATGCGGAGGCCCGGCAAAAAGGGAGACAGACGTTTCCGACACTTTCCTGGATTCTTCCTGGTATTTTTTCAGGTATCCGTCTTCAGATTTGGAAGAAAAGCCGTTTGATAAAGGATTGGTCAAAAAATGGCTGCCCGTTGACATGTATATCGGGGGCCAAGAGCATGCGGTTTTGCATTTGCTCTACACAAGATTCATCACCATGGCCTTAAAGGATTTGAACCAGATTGATTTTGAGGAACCGTTTAAAAAATTCCGCGCCCACGGACTTTTAACAAAAGAAGGAGCCAAGATGTCCAAATCCAAAGGAAACGTTGTTAATCCGGACGAATATTATCAAAAATACGGAGCAGACACTCTGAGGATGTACCTTATGTTTATCGGACCCTTTTCCCAGGGCGGAGACTGGCAAGACAAAGGAATTGTCGGCCTAGCCAGGTTTTTGGAAAAAGTCTGGGCTTTGCCTGAAAGGGCCGAGGCCGGAATTAAGAACAAGAAGTTGGATATTTTGACTAATAAGACGATAAAAAAAGTCACGGAAGATTTGGAAGAACTTCATTACAATACGGCAATTTCAGCCATGATGATATTAGGGAATGAGATGACCAATGAAGAGAATCTGCCCATTGAAAATCTGAAACAGTTAATCATTCTTCTGGCTCCTTTTGCCCCGTACATCTCAGAAGAGATCTGGCAGAGGTTGGGCCAAAAAGGCACTATCCATAATGAATCTTGGCCCAAATACGACCCCAAACTGATTAAAGAAGAGACTATTTCGCTGGTCATTCAGGTTAATGGCAGGGTAAGAGGCATAATAGAGGCTAAGGCAGATATAACCCAATCAGAAGCAGAAGAGCTTGCAATTTCTCAGGAAAAGATTAAGAATTGGATAGAAGGCAAAAAGATAAAGAAGGTTATTTTCGTGCCGGGAAAGCTGATAAACATAGTGGTTTAATATGTGCGGCATAGTAGGCTATATCTCCAAAAAAGACAACCCCAATTCATTAAGATTGGGGATTGAAGCTTTGAAGAGGCTGGAATACAGGGGATATGATTCCTCTGGTTTTGCCGCCTGGGACAAAGAGAAAAAGGAAATAGTTTCTTTGAAAGCAGTGGGCAAAATCAGCGAGCTGGAGAAGAAGATTAACAGCAGCAAGATAGCCGCCAATCCCGTAATCCTTCACACCCGTTGGGCCACTACCGGGGAGGTGACCGAAGCCAATGCCCATCCCCACACTGACTGCAAAAAGAACATCTGGGTAGTGCACAACGGCATCATTGAGAACTACAAATCCTTAAAAGAAAAGCTGGAGCAGGAGGGCCATAAATTTGTTTCTGAAACAGACACAGAAGTCATAGCCCATCTTATAGAAAAATACTTCCAGGGAAACCTGGAAGAGGCTGTCAGGAGGGCCTTACCCTTAGTCAGGGGCACCTATGGCTTAGCAGTAATTTCCAGAGAAGACTCTGACAAGATAGTAGCTGCCAGGTCTTCCAGTCCTTTGCTTTTAGGCTTAGGGGAGAATGAATTCATTGTTGCTTCTGATCCTTCGGCAGTTATTGCCCACACCAAGAAGGTCATATACCTGGATGACGGGGAGATAGTGGTCATTACTCCGGATAATTTCTTCATGCGCAAGGAAAAGCATCCTGAAGAGATAGAATGGAGCCTGGAAGATGCTCAGAAATCAGGATATCCCCACTTCATGCTTAAGGAAATCATGGAACAGCCTGAAAGCATCCAGAATTCCTTAAGGGGAAGGGTTCTTTTGGAAGAGGGGAAAGCCAGGCTGGGAGGCTTGAATTCTGTTAAAGAAAAGCTGGCTGGAATTGAGAGGATAAACATAGTTGCCTGCGGCACCGCATACTACGCTGGCTTGGCGGGGGAATACATGCTGGAAGAATATGCCGGGATACCCACTGAAGTTGATTTTGGTTCAGAATTTCGCTACAGGAAGCCTGTTTTGGATAAAAAGACAGTAGTTCTGGCAATTTCCCAGTCAGGGGAAACAGCTGATACCCTGGGCGCGATAAGGGAAGCAAAAGAGAAGGGCTTAATGACTTTGGGCATAGTAAATGCAGTGGGCTCAACTGTTGCCAGGGAAACAGAGGCTGGGGTATACAACCATGCCGGACCTGAGATAGGGGTGGCCTCGACAAAGGCTTTAACTTCCCAGCTGACGGTTCTGGCTTTGCTGACTTTATTATTAGGCAGGCAGAGGCAGCTTTCTTTAGTTATGGGCCAGAGGATAGCCAAAGAGCTTTCTTTGCTTCCTGACCTTGTGAAAAAAGTTCTGGAGCAGGACAAAAAGATAGAAGAGATAGCCAAAAAATACAAGGATGCAAAAGATTTCCTTTATATAGGCAGGAAATATAATTTGCCTGCTGCTTTGGAAGGAGCTTTAAAGCTCAAGGAAATATCATATATACATGCCGAGGGCTACGGGGCAGGGGAAATGAAGCACGGACCCATTGCTTTAATTGACGAGAAATTTCCCACCATTGCCATAGCTCCCACAGACAGCGTTTACCAGAAAATGGTTTCAAATATGGAGGAGATAAAGGCCAGGAAGGGGAAAATTATAGCCATTGCCACTGAGGGAAACGAAGAGATTAAAAAAATAGCCGATGATGTTATTTATATTCCTAAGACCCTGGAAATGCTGACTCCTATAATCAGCGTCATACCATTGCAGCTTTTCGCCTACCACATGGGAGTGCTCAAGGGCTGCGATGTTGACAAGCCCAGGAACTTGGCAAAATCAGTAACTGTGGAATAATGTTATTGTATGCAAGAATTGCTGTCTAAAAAACCAGGTAAGAAAATTTTATTGGGAAACGAAGCCATCTGCCGCGGCGCCCTGGAAGCAGGCGTCCAGTTTGTTTCCACCTATCCCGGCACCCCGGCTTCCGAGATTGGAAACATCTTTTACGGCCTTACCAGGGGCAAAAACGGTAAGGGCCTTTATTTTGAATTTTCAACCAATGAGAAGATAGCCATGGAAGCAGGAATGGGTGCTTCCTTTTCAGGTCTCAAAACTCTGGTAGCCATGAAGAATTTCGGGCTCAATGTCTGCATTGATTCATTGCTGCCTTTTGTATATACCGGGGCCAAAGGCCCTTTTGTTCTGATAGTTGCCGACGACCCTTCCTGCCACAGTTCAGCCCAGACTGAGGAGAATACCAGGCCCATAGCTTCCTGGGCCAAGATTCCGGTATTAGAGCCATCTGATCCTCAGGAATGCAAAGATTTTGTTAAATTTGGCTTCAAACTTTCGGAGCAGTTTAAGATTCCGGTAATAGTCAGGACCTCTACCAGAGTTGCCCACCAGAAAATGCCTGTTGTCCTGGAAGCCATGGAAAGGAGCCAGAAAAAAGTTCTAGGGAAGTTCATTAAAAACCCCAGGCAGTTCATCACCCTGCCTCCCAGGGTTTTGGAAATGAAGAACGAGCTCTTGGAAAAGATAGAAAGAATCAGAGTTTTTTTAGAGAAATCTTCTCTAAACAGGATTGAGAAAGGTTCTGATTCCAAAATAGGAATCATCACTTCGGCCATTTCCTATTTATATACCAAGGAAGCTCTGGCTGAGCTCAATCTTTCTCTGCCTGTTTTAAAACTGGGATTCTTCTATCCCTTGCCAGAAGAAAAGATAAAAGCATTCATCAAAGGATTTAAAAAAGTTTTGATCGTAGAGGAACTGGAGCCGTTTTTAGAAAGAGAAGTGGAAAGGCTGGCTAAGGAGGTTAACTGCGATTTGGAAATTTTGGGCAAGAAACTTATCCCTGAAACAGGGGAAATGAGGCCGGAAACCGTTTTTTCAGCTTTAGCCAGGATAACGGGCAGGAAATACAAGGTACCCAAGAATGTTCAAACTTTAAATCCCAAAAGATTGCCCCAGCTCTGCGCTGGCTGCCCCTATTGGTCAGTCATCGCAGCTGTTAAAAAAGCTGTTGACCCCGAGAAGGTTATTTTCGGGGGAGAGATTGGCTGCTACATGCTTTTCGGCAATCCTCCGGTAAATATGCAGGACTACCTTTTCTGCATGGGTTCTTCCATAGGAATAGGGCACGGGATAAAAAAAGCAACGGGCCAGAAGCTCATTGCTTTCGTAGGGGATTCCTCATTCTTTCATTCAGGGATTCCTGCTTTGGTTAATGCTGTTTTCAATAAATCAAATCCTTTAGTAATTATCCTTAACAATGAGACCACTGCCATGACAGGGCACCAGCCTCATCCTGTTTCAGCTAATTCTGATACGGGAATTAAGATTGAGAATGTGGTCAGGGCCTGCGGGGTGAAGAATGTAAAGACCTTGGACCCTCTGAATCAGGAAGAAATGGTTAAAACAGTCAAGGATTTTATGGCTAAAAAGGATGTTTCGGTAATTATTGCTAACAGGCCCTGTTTATTTGTTAAGAAATAGTTATATGGAAAAGGATTTAAAGCAATTCAATATGATGGTCACGGGAATAGGGGGGCAGGGACTTTTGACGGTGCTTGAGATTGTCAGCCAGGCTGCTATGGACCAGGGATATGACATTAAGACCTCAGAGCTCCATGGTCTGTCCCAGAGAGGCGGTTCGGTGGAGGTATATATCAGGTTTGGCAAGAAAGTGTTTTCTCCTTTGATTCCCCAGGGAAAAGCTGATTTGATAATAGGTTTAGAGGAACAAGAAGCCTTAAAAGGAATGTATTTTTCAGGCCCCCAAACCAATTTCTTGGTTAACAAAAGCATAGTACCCATTCCTTTAAAGAAGCCCTTAAAAGAAGAGGAGGTGATTAAGGAATTAAAGAAAGTCAGCAAGAAGATATTGATTGTTCCGGCCAAAGATATCTGCAAAGAAAAGCTGGGCACTGATGTGGTGGCAGGAGTTTATTTATTGAGCCTGGCTGTTTTTAAAGGGATTATTCCATTAAAAACCGAAACAGTTCTTAAAGCTATTAAGAAGGTTGTTTCTAAGAAGCATTTGGAGTTGAATATTAAGACTTTTGAATTAGCTAAACGCTAGCTTGCTTGACAGAATTTTTTAAAAGGATAAGAATGTAAAATCCCATAAGGAGGTGGGTTTTGTGAAGAAATTTACCCTGTTCGTTTTAATGCTCACGGCACTTTTAATTTTTACAGCTGGATGCTCTTCTACAAAAAGTGTGGTCACCGAAAGGGCCAGTAAGATTGACCTGAGTCTTGGCACTACGATTGGCAACCATACCTATCTGCCGCTGTATTTAGTTCTTGAGTCGGAGCCAACAGACCAAAAAATACAAGACGTTCTTTTGACTCTTGATAGTTTCGAAAAACAACACCCCGAGCTCGAGGTCACCTCTTGGTCTTCACTACAACATTCATCCAGCCATTACGGAATTTGGATTAATCATCGTCCAAAACAAGCTGTTTGTGTCTGACAAGGATCAAGATGATCAAAACAAAAAGCTCGGAATATCCGAGCCCTTTTATTTTCATAAAGACTAAACCCTTTCTATCCTGGCCCCCAGTTTCCTTAGTTTCTCATCTATCTTTTCATAGCCCCTTTCTATCTGGGAGATGTTGTCTATGACTGTTTCACCTTCGGCAGCCAGTCCGGCCAAAACCAAGGCAGCATCAGACCTGATATCCAAGGAGCTGAGCTTGTTTCCTATCAGTTTTGTTTTCCCGAAAATCAAAGCCCTGTGAGGGTCTGTAATTTCTATATCAGCCCCCATTTTCCTCAGTTCCTGTAAGTACTGGAACCTGTTTTCAAACAAGGTCTCATGTATTAAGCTTTTTCCTTTGGCCTGGGTAAGTAAAACTGATATCTGGGGCTGCAAATCAGTGGGAAACCCTGGGTAGGGAAGGGTCTGGATTTTAACAGGAGAGAATTCATTAAGCGCAGGCTTTACTATTATTTCATTTTCCAGAGCCAGGAAATTGACCCCTATCTCGTTCATTTTAGCCAGAAACATGGGCAAATGCTCGGGATTCACGTTCTTAATCCTTAAGTTTCCCTTGGTTAAGGCAGCAGCTATCATGAACGTTCCTGCTTCCAATAAATCAGGGCAGATTTTAAATTCAGTTCCTTTCAAGTCCTGGGCTCCTTCTATTATTACCGTATGGTTTCCCTGGCCTTCCACATTGGCCCCCATCTGGTTGAGCAGGTTGCCCAGATCCTGGATCTGGGGCTCTGCAGCAGCCATTTCTATCCTGGTAATGCCTTTTAAGGAAGCTGCCAGCATCATTATGACCTCAGTGGCAGTGACAGAGAATTCTTTTAAAACTATTCTCTTGCCAATCAGGTTTTCAGGAGCCTCCAAATCATAGAACCCGCCCTCTTCCTTTACCTTTACCCCCAAATCCTTTAAGGCATGGATATGGGTGGAAATGGGCCTTAACCCTATCTTGTCTCCGCCTGGATGGGGTATCCTTATCTTTTTGAATCTGGCCAGAAGCGGGCCCACTAACAACACTGAAACCCTCATTTTTTCAAAAAGGTCAGTGGGAATTATTTTAGGATCAATGTTTGAAGCGTCTATCTTTACTCTCCTTTCAGAAAGCCATTCTGTCTTGGCCCCCATCAATTCCATTATCTTAATCTGGCCCATGATATCTGAAATCAGGGGCAGATTGTCTATTATGGTGGGCTCTTTGGAAAGCAAAACAGCTGCCAAACAGGCTCCGGCAGAGTTCTTGTACCCGAAGATTTCCACTTCTCCGTTCAGGGGAACCCCCCCTTTTATAAGAAATTTGTCTTGCATAACCTGATTTTTTACTTTACAATGGAAAAGACCTTATGTCAAAGAAACTCAAGAAAATAGTCTGCCTGGGAGGGGGCAATGCCATGCCCAGGGCTGTCCTGGCCGGACTCAAGAAGTGCCCGGTAAGGCTTTCCGTGGTCTGCGCCATGCTTGATTCCGGGGGCTCGGCAGGAAAACTGAGAAAGGAATTCAACATCATTTCTCCTGGGGACATCAGGAGATCTTTAGTTGCTTTGGCCAATACTTCTCCCTCGATTGTAGATTTGCTTAATTACCGCTTCAAAAAGGGGGAGCTGAGGGGGCATAATTTCGCCAATCTCTTCATCACTGCTTTGGAGCTGACTACCCATAACTATGAAAAGACAATTAAGGAAGTGAGCAGGTTTTTGAACGTCAAGCAGGAGGTTTTGCCTGCTACCCTGGATAATTCAAATTTATATGCAATCCTGGAGAACGGAAGGGTTGTTTCCGGGGAAACCAATATAGATATACCCAAGCATGACGGGAAGCTGAAGATTAGGAAAGTGTTTTTAAAGCCCCAGGCCAGGACCTATCCCAAAGCCGTGGAAGCTATTAAAAAAGCAGATTTGATAGTTATAGGCCCCGGGGATCTTTATTCCTCCATCATCCAGATTCTGCTTACCAAAGGCATGTCTGGTGCTGTGAAGAAGAGCAAGGCCAAGAAGGTGTATATCTGCAACCTCATGACCAAGTACGGGGAAACGGGAGAATTCAAGGTTTCTGATTTTGCCGGAGAAATTGAAAAATACCTGGGCCAGGAACTGGATTACGTGATTTACAACACCAAGAAGCCTTCCAAAGAAAGGCTCAGGAAATACAAGAAGAGGAACCCTGAACTTCTGGAGCTGGTCAAATACAATCCCGACGATTTCTTAAAATCCAGAACCAAATTCCTGGGAGTGGACCTTTTGGCTCCTTCCGGAGACGTAATCCACGACCCCAAAAAGGTGAGCAAGATAATATTGAAACTGAGCAAATAATGGATTATCTTATTTTTCAGAATATCAACAGCTGGGCCGGCAAGCATCCTTTGCTTGATTATCTGGCTGTTTTCTGCGCCGAATACCTGGGCTACATTTTAGTAGCTTTTTTAATTGTTCTTTTTTTTAAAGACAGGCAGAAATTCCAGTCTTTGATAATCAAGGTTTTGTCTGCCGTGATTTTAAGCAGGCTTTTAATTACCGAGATTATCAGGTTTTTCTATCCCAAGCTCAGGCCTTTCATGGTTCATAATGACGTGCATCTGCTTTTAAACCATTCCACCAGCCCTTCTTTCCCTTCCGGGCATGCCTCTTTCTTTTTCGCTTTGTCTGCAATTGTCTATTTCTGGGATAAAAAAATAGGCAGCTGGTTTTTGGCTGCCAGCTGTCTGATAGTTTTTTTCAGGGTCTTTGCCGGAGTGCATTGGCCGTCGGACGTGCTGGCTGGGGCTGCGGTGGGAATTTTTTCTGCCTGGGCTATTGAGAAACTTTTCAGAAAAGAGGAACTAAAAACCCCTTAAAGGGGTTCTTGGTG
>Ga0233422_10000367_pt1 | contig 23118 bp, 20 predicted proteins | sample Watercolumn_Mata_2_FD_182724 | JGI IMG/M metagenome (GOLD analysis project Ga0233422, IMG submission 182724) | Freshwater microbial communities from Lake Matano, South Sulawesi, Indonesia - Watercolumn_Matano_2014_110_MG | ecosystem: Environmental > Aquatic > Freshwater > Lake | place...
CCTTTTGTTTTTGGGTCGATATTTTATTGGTTGGTAATTTTTGCTTATCTTTTTTTGCCCTTGGGGCTGTTTTCCCCATGGGTATTAATGTTAGTTGTGGGGACAATCTTTGTAGGGGTAATGATGGCAATTGGCTATCAACTCGGGGATAAAAAGTTAATGATAATAGTCGGTTTACTCGCGGCGACTTCGCCGCAAATGATTGCTCGATCAAGAGTTTTAACCCAGCATACCCTGATTGCCGTCACTGGGGCCTTGGCCATTTTTTGTCTGGTTTTACTTTGGAAAAAAAAGAAAACTCTTTTGGCGTTTTTGTTGGGCCTAAGTTTAGGGTCAGCCGTGAGTTTGCATTACCAAGCGTTAAATTTATTGATTTTTTTGCCGGTAACTTTATTAATTCCAGCCGTATCATGGAAAAAAAGGACTCTTTTTTTGGCTGTTTCTTTCACGGGATTTCTTTTACCGTTACTGCCATTATTATGGTGGGATAGTAAACAAGATTTTGCCAGTTTAAATAATCTCCTGGATTTTTTCCTGATTGGTCAATACCGGTTTTACGTTCCCATGAGCTGGAAATTATTTCTTTTCCAACAGTTCCCGGCATATTTTTCTTATGTTTCCGGGGGTTTTCTCCCAGTGGGTCTGGTTTTGTTTTTTGCCAGCACCGCGGCTATAATTTTTCACCGAAAAGCGGGGTTAATGTTATCCGTTATTTTTTTAATTTTGCTGATTGCCAATCGGTACTATCACGGAGAGAGATTTGAAGGCTACTTAATTTACTTGGCCCCTCTGGTTATTTTATTAACCGGATTGCTTTTTCAAAAGTTACCAATTTTATTTTTAGTTCCGATTATTTTTTTAAATATTTGGGTTGCAAAACAGGTTTTAGTTACTATCCCTAACAATCAAACCGCGATTCAAAAATTTGCCATGGAAACTAAACATAATTATCCCGGGCAAAAAATATCTCTATACCAAAATAGTCAAAACTCGTCAGAAGTTAACGGCCCGCTTTATTTAACTTTAAAGGAAATGGGAGTAATTAGTACTAGCGGTTACCCCCTTGGAGTGTATATGGACTGTGCTACCAACTACCATTTGGTAGATTTGTCAGCCGGAACTGATGGATGGCAACAAATAGATCAAGCGGCAGTCTATGATGATTTGATCGGCTGGTTGCAGAAACATCAATTAAAATCAACTTTTTCTTTAACAAAATATATTCAAGACAAAATTACAAAATGATTAAAAAACCAAAAATCATTGTCGTTATGCCGGCTTACTATGCGGCTAAAACTTTAGAAATGACTTTTAGAGAAATTCCTAAAGGGCTAGTAACCGAGACCATTTTAATTGATGATGGTAGTAAAGACGATACTGTTAAAATTGCCAAAAAATTGGGCTTAACAGTTTATAAATTACCTCACAATGTTGGTCCTGGCGGAAACCACAAAACATGTTTTTGGGAAGCATTAAAAAGAAATCCTGATGTCGTGGTTTTATTGCATCCTGACTACCAATATGACGGTAGCCGAATGAAAGGACTCATTGATCCAATTTTAAACGGAGACTACGATATTATGTTTGGGAGTCGGATTAAAAATCGCCGAAAAGCTCTGGAAGGGGGGATGCCCAAACACAAATATTTCTATAACCGGCTGTTTACTTTATTTGCCAATATTTTATTGGGAGAAAATCTTTCGGAGTATATGAGTGGTTTTCGCGCCTATAGCCGAAAAACTTTGGAAACAGTGCCTTTTCAGCGATTTTCTGACGATTTTGTTCAGGATATGCAGTTTTTATTAGCGGCTATTTTTAGAAATCTGTCAATTGGGGAAGTGCCTATTCCCACTCGTTATCACGAAAAAGCTTCCATGATTTCTAGCTGGCGAGGGCTAAAATATGGCTTAGAAAGCGTTTATTTTGTGGGGTTATTTTTATTGGCAAAAGCAAAGGTTTACAAACACGCGATTTATAAAGATTAAATGAAAAACTCCCCAAAATTATTACTAATTTTAATTTTGTGTTTGGTTAAAAGTTTGACATGGACCTTTATGGTTCCAGTCTTTCAAACTCCGGATGAACAGGCGCATTTTGCTCAACTACAATGGTACGCGGAAAAAAAGAATTTGAAAATTGACGGCCAAAAAAATTTGTCGTTGGAAGTAGCTACCGTTGAGGAAATTTTGGGGACAAGGCGGGACGAAAGAGGAAACAATAAATATACTTACCACCCGGAATATAAAAATAACTCCAACATTCCTAATTTACCCAAAGAAACGCGAACAGTTTATGTAGATCAAGAAGCGGCTTTGTATCCGCCGCTGTATTATCTATTAGATTTGCCGTTTTATTATCTAGGGGATTTGGGCCCGCCGTCGCTTCGCTTTGGCGAGGTAAAGGAAATGGGGAATTTTGAAAGACGAGTGATGGTGGCAAGAATATTGTCTGTCATTTGTCACTTGGGGCTTGTCATTTGCGCGTATTTTATTGGGAAAATTGTTTGGGAAGATAAATTTAAAAGTTTAGTCCTGGCAGTTTTAGTTGGGTTTCACCCCATGATTTCTTTTGTTTCGGCCGGCATTCATCCGGATAATTTACTCAATTTAATTTATTCAGCGGGGATTTTGGTTTGTTTATTGATTTTAAAAAATGGGGTGAAATTAAAATATTTGGGGTGGTTAGGGGGGCTGGGGTGGTTGGGGTTGCAAACAAAAGTTTTGATGATTTTTTTTGCGCCGGTGGCGGTAGCCACAGTGATAGTAAGATTGGGAAATTTTGGAAGGTTGGGGATGTTGGGGGGGTTGGGGATAATAATGGCTCCAGCGATGGCTTTTATGGGACAATGGCAAATTAGGTATATGCCGCAGGTAACGAGCCAAAGCCCACTGGCGCACATGAATTTCTGGGAATACTTAAAATTTAGAATCCCAAAAATTGCCTTTGAAATGTGGCCGTGGTATTGGGGAGTGTTTAAATGGTTAAGCGCGACTTTACATCCGGTAGTGATGAAAATTATTACCAGAGTGGCGGCGGTATGTGGGGTGGGTTTGGGAATTAGGTTGCTTGGGGTGGTTAGGGGGTTTGGGGGATTTGAGAAAAAAGCCGTGATTTTCTTTTTACTTTCTGCTTTCTCGTATTTGCTTTATCTGGTGATGTGGGACTTTCGGGCGATGCAATCGATGGGATACTCACCGGGGCTTCAGGGGAGATACTTATTTACTAATATTGTTCCCCAGATGGCTTTACTTATGGTTGGCTTGACAATAATTAAAAGATGGGAAAAACCATTACTTTTACTGTTAGCAAGTGGAATGGTAGTTCTAAATAGTATCGCCTTGCACACGATATATTTCCTTTACTATTAGAAAATTATGAGAAATGTGGGCTTGGATGTTTTAAAAATTTTGGCAGTGGTGGCGGTAGTTCTCCTTCACGCCATTTGGGTTTGGCCGTGGGCAGATAAAATTTCTTTTGTCGTCCTTGATCAATTTTTACGGTTTTGTGTTCCCCTGTTTGTGGCCATATCCGGTTACGGGTTAATGATTGGTTATGGCCGCAAATTAGATTTATTGGGATTTTTAAGGAAAAGGTTGGGGCGGTTGTTGCCGTGGTATCTAATCGTGGCAACGACAACAATTTTATTAGTCACTTTTGTTTGGAAAGAAGCGGAAGCGCTTTACCGTGGGGCCAGTGTTTGGAAATTATATTTATTAGGTCAGGCTGATTATCATCTTTATTTTGTTCCCATGATTATCCAATTGTATTTATTATTTCCGGTATTTTTGTTTCTTTTTAAAAAAATACCGCCAAAAATATTAGTCTTATTAGTTTTAATTGGACAAATTTGGTGGTATGGGTATATTGGTTCTAGAGTTGAAAATTCAACAGACAATAATAGTCTCTGGCCGGATCAAATGCAGTACCGATATTTTATATCTTGGGTTTATTATTTTGTGTTGGGAATGTTTTTGGCAGGGAGCAAAAAGACATATTGGGGTATGGGGTTTGTATTATGTATTGTGGGGTTGGGATTATCTATTATTAATAGTACAGCCTTATTAACGACGGGAGTGAATGTTGTTACCGCCTTAAGATTTACCAGAATTTCCATATTAATTTTTTCTACAGGGGTAATATTTTTAGGAAAAGCGTTAATGGAAAAATTAACCGTTTCTCCCGTTGGAGAGAAACTTTTGGCCAAACTAGCAAATTATTCTTATTTAATTTATTTATGGCATCCAATAGCGTTGCGAGTAATTAGTAGGTTAGCAGGTTAGTAAGATAGCAAGATAATGGGGCAGTAAAATGAAAGTTAAGAAAAGTTTTATTCAGAGTTTAGTGGTTACCAGCGGGACAGTTATAAATGCTGTTTTAGGACTGGCTTTTTATATTTTGGTGGCTAAAAAATTGGGAGTAGAAGGATTTGGGCAGTTTTCTTTTGTTTTAGGCCTAGGAATTTTGGTCGCAGAATTAGGGGACTTAGGAATAAATGCGGCTATTATTAAATTTGGGGCGGGAGAAAATTTTGGGAAAATAATTTCGTTGGCTACCATGGCGCGGATTATAGTTTTTGGGATTATCTTGGGGGTGTTAGGGGGATTAGGACAATTGGGGGCGGGGGGGGTGGCGATAGGGTTACTACTGGCTTATTTTTCTACCCAAAGTTTACTGGCGCGGCAAAAATATTTTTGGCAGGCGGGGGCTAATATTTTAGGAAACAGTCTTAGGCTAGTTTTATTGTTAGTCACTTCCCTGCCGGCGTTGACGGTTTTTTTCTTGGGAACATTAGGGACTTTTGTGATGGGATTACCTAATATATTAGGAAATATTAGGAAGTTTTCTTGGGACTTAGGATTTGCTAAAGAAGTTTGGCGATTTTGTTTGCCAACTGCGGGATCATATTCTTTAGTTTCGTTAAGCGCAAAGTTAGACATTCCAATTTTATATTATTTTGCCGGACCAGCGGCGGTAGGACTTTACTCTTCAGTTCAAAAACTTACCAGTGTTTTAGCCCAAATTGCCGGAGCCTTAGACAATGTTTTTGCGCCAAAATTTGCGGCCAAAGAGAAAGGAGCATTTAGGGAATATCTGACATTAGGAATAATAGGAGTTATAGGAATTATAGGAGTTATACCACTGGCGGGGCCATTGTTATCGGTAGCTTATGGCACTAAATATTTACCGGCACAGACAGTTTTAATCATATTTTTAATTTCATACTTGCCGTTTTTTCTTTCTGGGCCGTTTTTGGGAAAAATTTTGTATTATTACGGAAAAGCGAAATGGTTTTTGGGGATTTCAATAATCAACAGTTTCATAAGTCTTATGAGTCTGGTGGTTTTAGGAAGTTTATTTAAAGAAAACGGAGCGGCGATGGCGCTGGTCATAACCAACACCGCGACCTTAATAATGTATGTTTTTGTTCATTCTTTATTGGCTAACAAGGATTGTTAACATTAGTCAGCTGCCAATCTTTAACGACGAAGCGTTTTTTATTTCGGCTATTCGACGGATATTGGCTGATCCCGCGAGCAATTTGTTTATAAATTTTACTGACGGAAAAGAACCGTTATTTTTTTGGGTTTATACCTTGCCGGTCAAATTTTCTCCGGACGCGTTACTAGGGATTAGGTTGTTTTCGGCAGTTTTGGGGTTTTTAGGGTTGGTTTATACACAGAAACTGGCGAAGAAATTTTCAGTGGACCAAAATTTGGCCGGACTGGTTTATGTTTTTAGTCCCTTTCTTTTGTTTTATAACCGAATAGGGATGCAGGAAACTTTATTAACCTTTTTATTAATTGCGGCCACTTATTATTTAGTCCGTAGTCAAAAAATTTTGGCAGGGGTGTTTATGGGGCTGGCATTACTAACCAAAACTTCTGCCCTAGCTTATTTAATTCCTCTTTTGTTTTTCAAACGAAACAAGGTTTCAGTGATAATTGCCGTCTTAATGTTTGTGCCAATTATTTGGGGTTATGGATCAGTGATGACTCATAATCAAGGGTATTTTGGGTTAATTTCCCCAAACGAAATGTTTATTAATTTTAAAATGGCCGTGAGGTGGCTTTGGGAGTATCAGGGGATTATGGGGGTTATGGGGGTTATGTTGCCACCTGTATGGCTAGAAATATTGGGGGCAAAAATATTTTTTCCCAGATATTTTTTGTTTGTAATGCCGATTTTAGTCATAGTAGTTGCTAAGTTACTTAGGCCACTTAGGTGGCTTATGATTTTATTGATACCAAATATAATTTTGTGCGGACAGATAATTTGGGATGTAAAAACGGCTACCCTTCCTTATATTGAAAAATACCAGTATGTAGAAAGTTGGGCGGCGGGGTACGGCATAAAAGAAACAGCTCAATTTTTAAAAAGCCAAAATATCAAAGAAATTATTACCGAGGATGTGATGATTACAAAAAATGGGCTGGAATATTATTATCCAGAGTTAAAAATTAATTCTTACTCCGATCAAGAAGAAGGAACCTTTGTTTTTAAAAAATCCCACGAAATAGCAAATGCGCTAAAGTTAAATAAAGTTTATAATAGCTTTGATGTTGCCGTTTACCGCTCACATTTTGGTTCGCAATGAGGACCAATTTTTAAAATACGCGCTGGATTCAGTGATGCCCCTTTCGCGGTGGTATTTTATTTACGACACAGGCTCCACGGACAAAACTTTGGAAATTCTTAAAGAGTATAAGTATGAACAAAAAGGCCCGCAGACCCCGGCCGGAATTACTAAACTTCGCAATGAGATGATCGAAAAAACGCGGACATCATGGTTTTTAGTGGTGGATGGAGATGAAGTGTGGAACCGCGAAATGTTAAAAAATTATTTGGAGTTTACGGCGGCGCAACCGCGCAACATTATGGCCACTTTTTTACGGACCAGAAACTGTGTGGGGGATATTTACCACTATCGAAGTGAGAAATCTGGCCGGTACGAAATTGCCGGAATGAAAGGTCATTTAAATATTCGAGCGTATCGCCGGCTGCAAAATTTTTTACCTAAATGGACGGGAGACTATCCGTTGGAAAAATGCGTGGATCCGGCCGATAAAAATTCCGTGGCGTTTTTTGAAGGGTATTACTGGCACATGACCCATTTGAAAAGATCATCAAGCGAGGACGCGGTTTCCGGTTTTCGCAAAAGAGTTTACGATCTTGGAATAAAAGTTAAGGATGAAGAAATCCCTGAAGTCTTAAAACGAGACATCAAAAAGTTTCCTCACCGACCGCTTAGTTACGAATTTCTTTCTTTAGGGGCAGAAATTGCCAGAATATTTAAATGAAAAAGATTTTTAAAGACCATATTGTGGCAATTTTTCTTTTTCTGTTTTTTTTTGTTGCCTATTTTTTTGTTTTGGTTATTAAGCATGACGTACAATTTCAAACTTTTGGCTTGGACTTAGGTTTTTATGATCAGATAATACACAAGGCGAGCGATCTGGATTTTTCAAAAAGTACAATTGCTGAAGTGGTAGATATAAATTATTATTTGTCTTTTTTTGAAAACGATTTTCATTTACCACTATTAGCAATAGCCTTGTTTTATAAGTTGTGGCCATCAATCTATTGGATATTTTTTTCTCAAACGTTGTTTTCTGCCCTTATCGGCTTATTGCTGTATTTTGCGGCCTTTAAAAAAACCGGATCGAAATTTTTTGCTTTGGCCATTATGTTTGCAACCCTTCTTTCCGTACCCTTTCAACATGTTATTTTCGATGGTTTTACCCCGGAAGTTTTTGGGGCATTTTTTTTAGCATTATGTTTCTTGAGTATTTTTCTAAAAAGCAAACCTCTCATTTATTTGTCTGCCTTGGGGATGGTTATTAGCAAAGTTGAATTTTCTCCGATCGTCTTTTTAGTGGGAATAATTCTTATTCTGTTTGAAAAACAGTTAAAAACTGGTTTTGTTTTAATGATCTTTGGGGCTTTTTCGTTCATTTTTTTAGTTTATTTTTTAAATCCTTTAATTTCTCCAGACTATCAAAATTATGCTCATTTAAGTTTGGGGTACGGTCAGATTGGTCAAAATCCGGTTCAGGTGATAGTAAATATTTTTACAAAACCTCTATTGGTTTTAGATGCGGTTATAAACCCAGCAATTAAATTAAATTATTTGTTCCAACAATTATTTTCTTTTGGTTTCCTGCCTATTGGGGGGATATTTAGCTGGCCGCTATTGGGTTACGAGCTTTTTACCAGAATGGGTAACAATGTCATGATTGCTAAGTGGCCGCTTCATAGTTATACAATATCAACAACTCTAGCTATAGGAACAATTTATTTTGGCGCTTATTTCCGTCAAAAAAGTAAAATTGTCTTTTTATCCTTATGGTTATTTGTTTTTGCTGTTTTAGGGGATTTATTTTTTCATGGCCCGTTAAATTCATTTTTAAAACCTAGTTTTTATAGAGTGCCTATTTGGGCAAAAAACAATCATGAGATTTTTAGCCAAATACCTAAAACGGCTGCCGTTTCAGCCAATAATTCTTTGGTTCCACATTTATCACAAAGGGATAAAATTTACATATTTCCCAATATTGCGGACGCTCAGTATGTCGCTCTTGATTTAGCAAATAGACCCAACTCATTTACTCCGAGTAATTTTGAAAAAGCACAAGAAACCTTTTTAAATCTTATCCAAAGCGGGCAGTTTAAGATTATTTACAAACAGGAAAATGTCGTTTTACTGAAAAGAACATGAAAATTGCGTTTTTAAATTTTTACGGTGGGCTAGTTTACCGTGGGGTGGAAACTTTTGTCCACGAATTAGCCAATCGTTTATCAGAGAATAACGAGGTTACTGTTTATCAAATAGGACCAAAACTTTCGGGATCAAAGTATAGAGTTGTATCAATTAATCGATTAATTGATTTGGAGAGAAGAAATACTCATGTTCCCTTTTTGAACTACTTTGGGCGAAGGGTGGGGTGTTTTACTGTGGAAGTTTTGAAAACATTAAATCCTAAGACTAATATAATTTTTCCAACAAATGGTCAATGGGAAAGTTTTCTTTGTAAAGTTTGGTCGTTGAAACATGGTTCAAAAATGATCGTTTCTGGACAGTCTGGTCCGGGGCTTGATGACAGGATTAATCTGTGGTCTTTTCCGGATACCTTTGTAGCTCTGACAGAGTCTCAAGCCAAGTGGGCCAAGAAAACTAGCCCTTTTATTAAAGTCGCAAAAATTCCTAATGGGGTAGACCTCACAAAATTTACAGAGAAGGGAGAGAAAATTAAGCTAAATTTGCCAAGGCCAATAATTCTTTGCGTGGCGGCATTCGATTTTTGGAAAAGAAATGAACTTATTATTAAAGCTGTTTCCAGACTTAATGAAGGTTCACTATTGCTGGTAGGTAAGGGGGCCGGGGAGAAAAAATTACAGAGTTTAGGGAAAAAACTTCTACCAGGAAGATTTAAGATTTTTTCTTTTCCACATGATCAGATGCCTACAGTATATAGAGCGGCGGATGTTTTCACTTATGCTACCGTGCCATGGGAGTCTTTTGGAATTGTTTTGGTTGAAGCCATGGCTAGCGGTTTGCCGATTGTAGCAACTAACGATCCTATTCGACGAGAAATTGTGGGGCAAGCCGGATTTTTTGTAAATCCAAAAAACACTGACGAATATGCCCGAGTTTTGCAGAAGGCGTTAGATAAAAATTGGGGAAATATTCCCAGAAAACAAGCGGAAAAATTTAGTTGGAACGAGATTGCCAAAAAGTATGATCAATTATTCTGTAATCTTGCCGGTCTTTAACGAAATTTCCGTTTTACCAAACTGTTTAGAAAGCCTTAGGAAGCAGACAGTCTTTGATCAGATGGAAGCTATTGTTGTTGACGATGGCTCAACTGACGGGTCTGACAAATATGCCACCTTGAAACAAAATCACCAAGGTCCGGGGGCGGCGAGGAATTTGGGGGCAAGTAAGGCTAAGGGAAGAATTTTAATTTTTGTGGACGCGGATATGGAATTTGAGCCGGATTTTGTGGAGAAGTTAACGCTTCCCATTCGCGAGCCTGTAGCTTCGCAAGGCGCAAAAATCAAAAACGAACATTTGCGCTTGCGAGAAGGGATTTTAAAAACTATTGGGACATTTAGCAAAGAAGAGTATTTATTAAACAAAGAAAATATTTGGGCGCGGTTGTGGAATGAAAATTTGGGGAGAAAACCCACAAAAATGGAACCGCGGGATTTTGACACGGATAGGGGGTTTTTGTGGAACTTTGGGAAGAAAATGTTTCTTCAGTTTGAGAAATCAAAGACCAATGCGTCTTATGAGCCCAATAAGGCCCATGTTTTTAGAGCAATTTTACGGGATGAGTTTTTAAGAGTAGGAGGTTTTGATCCAACTAGAGGCTATACTGATGATTGGTCGTTGTCAGAAAAGTTAGAAGTTCTCGCTGTAGCCGCACCGGGGGCGAAATATTATCACCGCAACCCGGAAACTTTGAAAGAAGTTTGGCAACAGGCAAGGTGGTTTGGGAAGAATGAGTTTTTAACCGGAAATTTTATTCGTAAAATTTACAATTTGATTCGTTATTGTCCGTTATGGGCCGTGGCTAAAATTTTTAATTTCCAATTTTTAATTTTTAAACTAATCTACAATTCCGCCGTGTTTACCAGCGTTCTCTTATCATTTTTTGGGGAAAATAAGGCGAAATGAGCGGTTAGCAGTTAGGGGTTAGCGGTTAGAAATTTTGTATGACAGACGAAGAAATTATTCAAAAATTAAAAATTACTCCTAAAACGAAAGTTTTAGATATGGGGGGAAGTTTAAAACAACATCCGGAAATTTCTGTGGATACTTTGGTGGACATGTATCCGCCAGAAATTGCCCCATATTGGCCCTCAAAACTTTTAGCCAAACACTTTGTTAAAGCAGATATTATGCGCCAAAATTTACCATTTAAGGATAAAGAATTTGATGTAGTTCTTTGCACTCATGTAGTTGAGGATTTATTTAATCCCTTTTTAATTCTTGAAGAGATGAGCAGGGTAGCTAAAAAGGGTTTAATTGTCACTCCCACTAGGGGAAAAGATATGGAGTTTTCTGGGTTTAATTTAACCGATTGGAAAACCGGGCCACGCCGTCAACCGGGTCATTCGCACCACCATTGGTTTATAGAAAATCTTGACAATAAATTAATTCTAACTCCCAAAATTTACCCTTTGCTTTATACTCGGGAATTTCAGGTAACTAAATGGAAAGGGGAAGAAGAGTGCCAATATTTTTGGGAAGGAAAAATTAATTACGAAGTCTTTGGGCAAGTAGATACTCACGCGTTAATAGAAAATTACCGCCAGTTTATGCGGGCTAATAAGGACATTTTAGAAACGGGAGCAATTTTGTTTTATGTGGATAATCCTTTCAGAGTTTTGCGGGAGGTGGGGAAAAGATGTTACCAATTATTATCCTCTCATTTTTAGTTCGCATAATAAGTCTTAACCAGTCTTTGTGGCTGGATGAGGCCATTAGCTATTCGGCGGTTCGTAATTATAATTTACTGGACATAATTACCAAATTTATTCCCGGAGATGTTCACCCGCCGCTTTATTATTTAGTTTTAAAACTTTGGACAGACATCTTTGGATATTCAGAAATTTCTTTAAGATTTCCGTCAGTTATATTTGGAGTAATCACTGTTTGGGTGGTTTATAAAATTGGCCGGAAGCTTTTTGATGAAAAGACAGGAAAAATTGCCGCTTTGTTTTTAGCTCTTAATCCGTTAGCGATTTATTATTCCCAAGAAGCACGAATGTACTCTTTGGCCATGTTGTTGGTGGCCTTAAGTGTTTGGATGTTTTTAGAAAAGAAAAAGTGGTGGTTTGGGGTGTTTTGGGTGGCCGTCATTTATACGGATTATTTGCCGTGGTTAATGACGCCGGTTTGGGGGGTTTGGGGGGTTTGGGGGGTTTGGGCGTTGCCGTGGCTACCAATAATTTGGCAACAGTTGAGTGCCAGTGCCACACTGGCTAGAGAAGTGCCGGCTTGGGGACAGGTGGTTGGTGGTTTAGACCTAAAGGCAATTTTATTAGTCCCTATTAAATTTATTTTTGGCCGGATTTCCTCGTATTGGTTGATGGCCCCGGTAATATTATTCTATGGTTGGATAATGGCTCAAGCCAGAAACAAATTTTTGTGGTTTTGGTTAGCTTTTCCTTTGGTGGCTGGAGCCATAATTTCTCTTAAAATCCCTATTTTTACTTACCACCGGTTTTTGTTTGTAATGCCCGCGTTTGTAATCCTATTGGCGGCGGGGGTAAAAAATAAAAAATTGGTGACAAGTCTTATATGTCTCATAAGTCTTATGAGTCTTATGGTTTTTAATTTAAACCAAAATTTTTGGCGAGAGGATTGGCGGGGGGCGGCAAAATATATTAATTCTAATCCGGGGAAAGTTTTAATGCCAAGCAGTGCCCAAAGCTCCGCTTTAGTATATTACCATGTTAACATGGTAGAAGGGCAAAGTCCGGTTTATTTATTTCGTTATGTCCAAGAAATCTTTGATCCGGAGGATAGTTTAAGGTTAAAATTAGAAAATTCCGGTTATATATTATCTGAACAAAAAAGTTTTACCGGAGTGGTGGTTTGGAAATATTTAAAATGATTTTTTATCGTTGGCATCCGGAAGTAGCGATCAGATATTTACCTATCGTTAGGGAAATTAGGGGAATTGGGGGAATTAGAGAACCTTCGGTACTAGAAGTTGGGTCGGGGGGGTTGGGGATTGCGCCGTATTTGGGGCGTAAAGTTGTGGGATTGGACATAAAATTTACCCAACCAGTTCATCCGCTGTTGACAACAAAAATTGGCAAAGCAGAACAAATTCCTTATCCGGATAAGAGTTTTGAGGTGGTTATGGCGGTAGATGTTTTGGAACATTTATCAAAAGAAAAACGAGAAAAAGTGGTCAAAGAAATGAAACGAGTGGCCAAAAAAGAAATAATTATTGCTGTCCCAACCGGAAAATTAGCCCAAGAGCAGGATAAACAATTAGCGTTAGAATATCAAAAAAGAAACCATAAAGACTTTCCCTTTTTTACTGATCATCAAAAATGCGGTTTACCAGAAGTTGAAGAAATTGCCAACATGCTAGAGGCCAACGTGCGGATAGAAGAAAACGAACCGTTAGCCTTGCGAGAGTTTTTAATGCGCGGTTGGATGAACCAAAATTTTTTAGCCAAGATTTTTTATTGGAAATTCTTGCTATTATTTATCTGGGCCTTTAAATTTTTTGACCGGCCGCCCTATTACCGGACAATTTTTTATGTCAAGAATTGGAATTGATGTTAGCCAGACAGTTTATGAAGGAACGGGGGTGGGTAATTATTACCGCCAATTATGGGAGAGGTTGCCGCAACTAGACAAAGAGAACGAGTATATTTTCTTTGGGAGCAGTTTGCGCCGAAGAAAAAAGGGATTCTGGCCGTTTCCCCCCACATTTTTGGATTTGCTTTGGAACCAGTGGCATGTTTTGCCGGTAGAAAATTTAACCGGAAAATTAGATATTTTTCATTCCAGCGATTGGACCCAGCCACCAACTAAAGCTAAAAAAGTAACCACGATTTTTGATTTAGTAGTTTATAAATATCCGGAAAGCTCTCACTCTAAAATTGTAGCGACCCAAAAACGGCGGTTAGAATGGGTAAAAAAAGAGGTGGATAAAATTATTACTATTTCTCAATCTTCTAAAAAAGATATTGTGGAAATTTTTGGAATTCCGGAGGAAAAAATTACGGTTACCTATTTAGCCCCTAGTTTAGGCCCAATAATACCTGGCATCCGGAAAAAATATTCTTTAAATAAACCGTTTATTTTGGCTTTAGGAACGAGAGAACCGCGAAAGAATTTGGCGCGGTTAATTGAAGCGTTTAAAAAGTTAGACAGAAAAGATTATGACTTGGTTGTTGTTGGTAAGTACGGTTGGGGAGGTGGCGAGTTAAGAGTTAATAAGGAAGAAGTAAGAATGCTTGAATATATTCCCGAGGGGGATAAATTGGCACTTTTGGCGGAGGCGAGGGCCTTGGTTTATCCCAGCTTGTATGAAGGGTTTGGGTTGCCGGTTGTGGAAGCCATGAGCGTGGGGACGCCGGTGATTACCTCTAACATTAGCGGCATGCCGGAAGCTGGTGGGGACGCGGCGATTTATGTTAAGCCGGAAGAGATTAATGATATTAGCGAAAAATTAGAGATGGTCATAACAATGCCGGCTACCAAATATAGCAATCTTAAAGATAAATGTTTGGAGCAGGCGAAAAAATTTTCGTGGGAGAAAACAATTTCTGAAACGATAAAGGTTTATGAAGGCATGGTTTAAATTTCTTCTCTTAATTTTCTTGGTAATTTTTATTTACCGCGATTCTTTTACGGCGCGGTTTTTTCAGGATGACAAAATTCTATTAAATTTACCACTGGCCATTGTTCCCAATTTTCCTTTCCGGCCAATTTCTCAACAAATTTTTTATCAAGTTTGCCAAAAAATATTTGGGCTAAATCCTTGGGGCTACCATTTAGTCTTATTCGGATTTTTCTTGGGAACTTTGGGGTTTGTTTATCATTTGGCAAAACGAATATTGGGCGATAAAAGTAAAGCCATGACCGCAGTTTTTTTCTACGCGTTAAATGTTTCTTTATTTGCTAATTTTTACTGGATAGCCACCTCGTATTTTACGATTGGGGCGTTTTTCTTTTTTGCCTGTTTGTGGTTTTATTTAAAAGGAAAGTTTTGGTTAGCATTAGCCACTTACCTTTTAGCCTTGGGGAGCAATGAAATTGCCTTGGTGTTGCCGGGGGTACTTGTGGGAATGAGGGTGATGGGCCCGCCTGCTGGCGAGGCAAGGGATGTGGGGGAGATGGGGAAAAGGAAACTTTGGTTTTTCTTGGGAAGTTGGCCAGTGATTTTAATAGGCCGGGCGATGATTGGGTTGCCCAAAGCCGCAGATTATGTTTTGGATTTTAATTTTTTGCCTGCTTTTCGCTGGTACATCCTTCGCGCTCTTAATCTTCCCGAAGGAGTGGATAGGGCAGGAACCATTTTTTATTTTTTGTTTTTCATTTTTTGTTTAGTTCTAGTCATTAGTTTGGTAAAAAATTTTAACTGGCGTGTTTTAGTGTTTGGTTTAATATTTTTCGTTTTAGGAGCCTTTCCTTTCTTTTTTTTGCCGGACCACATGTCTAGCTATTATTTAACCATGGCCTTGTTTGGCCCGGCCATAATTTACGGACAGGTGTTTACGGACAAAAAAGTGTTATTTTTAGCGGGATTAGTTTATCTAGCGTTAACAATCTATGGCTTAGAATTTTTGTCACAGACCCACTGGATAATTCTCAAAAATACCGGACCCATCGGGCAGTTTTAAAATTTTTACGAATTTTTTACGAATATAAGCGGCAATTTTATTATCTTTATCGCTAATTACTACAAATTTTGGTTGTTCAATCTCTAAACTTCTAATTATACGATCTTCAATGTTCGGATAAGCCAAATTCCATGGGGTAGAAGTAGTAAAAAAGTTACCTACCGGAATAGTCTTTGTCAGCCAATAATAATGGTCATTGGAAGTAAGAATCAAAGTTTTAGAACCGGGGGGAAGATAGTGGTTGATGATTTGAGCGGTGGTGATTACTTGCGGCTCGAGAAATTTTGGAGAAAGATGGAAATTTATTATCAAAAACCTTGAGAACATAATGAGGATTATGAGGGGAATGGGGGATATGGGGGGAATAAGGAGGACGAGAAATGGCAGGGCAGGTTGGAGGTGGAAATAACTAAAGCGGGTAAACATGCCAAGACTTGCGGCGATGGTTAAAAAAACCAGCAAATATTTTTTCTTTACTAATCCTAAAAGCAAGGGCGGCCCAAAAATTGCGGTCATGACTAAGGTTTGGGTTAAGTTGGGCCAAAGTTGCTGGAGTTGGTTTTTGGCATGGAAAGAAAAAATATAAATGATGGTTTGCTGGAAGAAGGGAATGAGGGAATTGAGAGAGATGAGGGAGATGAGAGTAATGACTACTGGGATAAGCAGGCCGAAAATGATTTTTGGCCAGAAGCGGAAGTTGGTAACTAAAAATACCACTAAAATAAAATACGCCGCCGTTTGTTTAGTGATTAAACTTACGCCTAAAAATATTCCCACAAGAAAATATTTTTTATTTTGCAAGCTTAAATATGCCGCTAAAAATAAAGGAGCCAGTAACTGGTCGGGCCAAAAACCGTTGCCTTCAAAAAAGATTTGTAGGGGGATAAAAAGTAAAACAGGAAGAATTTTTCGTTTGGCGGCAAAGAATAAGAGTAGATCGGTTAGGGCAATTACCAGATAATTGAGGGATATAAGGGAAATGAGGGAGATGCTAAAAAATTTACCCCAAATAGCTAGGAGCCAAAAGTAAAGCGGGGGATAAATAAAGAAAATACTATTGTAAAGAGAAAAACCTTGCGAATTTAAATATGGCCAGACAAAATTCTCCGGCCAGGCTAGATAACGAAGGTTATAAAGTAGTAAAATATGAAACGTAATGACAATAGGAATTAATGGTAACGAGGCAAATGTGGCCCATCGGGTAGGGGTCAACCAGTACGCTTTTGAGCTTCTAAACCACTTTCCTAAAGATGCCAAGGATGAGGTCATAGTCTACCTTTCTAATCCACCGCTTTCGGACATGCCTGACCTTAATTATCAGGTTTTTGGGCCCAAAAAGCTATGGACGCTCACGGGTTTGCAAAAAAAGCTTCTTTCCGACCCGCCGGATGTTTTATTTACTCCTACCCACTACACTCCTATTTTTGTCTCTTGCCCGTCAGTGATTGCCATTATGGATTTAGCTTTTGAAAAATTTCCACAGTATTTTAAAGCCCGCGACCTTTATCAACTTCGTTACTGGACAAGATATTCTGTCAAGCAGGCAGCCAAAATTTTGACCATTTCCGAATATTCAAAGAAAGATATCTGCGAGATATATAAAGTTAGGCCTGACAAGGTTATTGTCACTTACCCTAGTTATGATAAGGAAAGGTTCCACCCAAGAATTAAGAATAAAGAATTAAGAATTAAGCAATTGGGAGTTAAACAACCATACATTTTGTTTTTGGGAACTTTACAGCCGCGCAAGAATCTAGAAAGACTAATTGAGGCACATTCTGGTTTAGAAACAGATTGTAAGTTAGTTATTGCCGGGATGATTAATGAAGGGCGGGGAGGGTGGATGAACGAGAATATTTTTCAAGCGGTTAGCGGTAAGCGGTTAGCGGATAGAGTAATCTTTACTGGTTATCTTCCTGATGATGAATTGCCGGGGCTTTATGCTGGGGCAAAGGCGTTTGTTTTACCTAGTTTATACGAAGGTTTTGGGATTCCGGCCATTGAGGCGATGGCTTGCGGCACGCCGGTAGTGGTTTCCCAAGTTTCTTCGCTTCCGGAGGTTTGCGGGCAAGCGGCTATTTACATTAAAGATCCATATTCAATGGAAAGTATTAGGGAAGCATTGAAGAAAGTTCTAACCATGAGCCTGACAGAAAAGAATAGACGGGTCAGTTTGGGACTTGAATGGGTAAAAAGGTATAATTGGGAAGTTGCCGCTAAGGTAACTTTGGAAGTGCTTGAAGAGGCAGGGCAACTAAAGTAGTTGGTTTCGGATATACACGGGTTTGTTACGGATTTACACGGATAAAAAAAGGGTATGTTTAAAGATAAAAATGGTAATAAGTTAAGCCCAAAGGAGGCGTGGTTAAAGATTGTTAACCGGTTGCAGAATTATTGGTTGGATTTTATTTTGTTAGCGCTGACAGTAGTGGGGAATATTCCTATTTGGATAATCCGTAACCTTGTTTATGCTATCGCAGGGGTAAGGTTAGGGAAGGGGAGCGTGATTCATCTTTGGGCGCGGTTTTATGACCCTTCAAAAATTGAAATTGGGCAGGATTCCCACATTGGGGACAATTGTTTTTTGGATGGGAGAAGAAAAATTAAATTGGCAATCATGTGGATATTGCCTCTCAAGTATTAATTTATAACGAGGAACACAATGTTCATTCGTCCGATTTTGAGGCCATTGGTGGAGAGGTAGAGATTGGAGATTATGTTTTTATCGGGCCACGAGCGATCATCCTTCCCAATGTTAAGATTGGCAAAGGAGCGGTGGTGGCGGCCGGAGCCGTGGTTACCAAAGATGTGGCTGACGGCACAATCGTTGGCGGCGTGCCCGCGGTAAAAATTGGGGAAAGAAAAGTAAAGGATTTGCATTACAAGTTAGGAAGAGCGAGATTATTCCAGTGAAAAAAATTCTATCTTGGTTAGACACCCATCTTCTGCGCATTATGGCGGGGTTTCTTTTAGTTTTTATTCCTCTTTATCCTAAATGGCCGTTGTTTGATGTCCTTTATGGCTACAATGTGCGTGTTCGGCTGGAAGATTTTTTTGTGGCGGCCACAATTCTGCTTTTTTTAATCCAGTTTTTGCGTAAAAAAATAAATATTTGGGTTACACCAGTTAGCCGGTGGCTAGTAGTTTATTTAGTAATTGGTTTATTGTCCGTGGTCTGCGCGGTTTTAATTACCGGGACCGTCCCAATGTTGCCCATGCATGTTGGCAAGAGCTTACTGCATTGGCTAAGGCGGGCGGAATATTTCTCGCTATTTTTTATTTTATTTGTCTCAATTCGCAGCTGGCGAACGGTAAAAATTTATCTAGGCCTTTTCTTTGTTACTTTATTGGCTGTCATTATTTACAGTTACGGGCAAAAATATTTATATTGGCCGGCGTTTTCTACTATGAACCGGGAATTTGCCAAGGGTTGGTGGCTCTATTTAACAGAGCACGCGCGGGTTTTATCCACTTTTGGGGGGCATTATGATTTAGCCGCGTATTTAGTTATTGCCTTAACTTTGGCGTGGAGCTTTTTCTTTGGGGCCGTTAATAAATTCGCAAAAATAATTTTTGGGTTATTATTGGCGGGAGGGTTTTGGACGTTAATTTTAACTGCTTCCCGGTCTTCGTTTATTGGCTATATCTTAGGACTTACCATTGTAGTTTTCTTGTGGACTTTTAAGCGGGGATTAGGATGGGGATTGACTCGCTGGGTAGTTACCGTTTCTTTGAGTATTTTACTGATGCTTTCTTTTGGGGATTTATCCGATCGGTTTTTGCGATTGATAAGAATTGCGGATCGGGTATCAGTTTTAAAAGCGGTTCTTCTTAAGCCTGCCGGCACACCGCCGCAAAACCAAGCCATGTTTTTGGAAAATAATTTAGCGGCGGTGGCCTTAAAATCTGATGTCCCCCCGTCAATAATTCGTCCAGGAGATGTAGCCGAAGATCAAAATCTTTGGCCCACAACCGAAAAAACCGCTAGTGGAGCGTCAATAATTGTTAATAAGCCGCGCGGTTATTCGCAAAACGCTTTGATATTTGATCTTTCAATGGGCATCAGATTTGACGCCACTTGGCCGATGGCGATCAAAGGATTTTTAACCAATCCCCTGCTGGGTAGTGGGTACGCCACGCTTAACAAAACTAGCAGTGATGAGTTCACTGATGCCGAGTCTACGGATAATGATTTTCTGCGCAGTTTAGGAGAAACAGGGTTATTGGGATTTTTAGGATTTTTTGGGACTTTGGGACTAATGATCGTGATAACCTTTAAATCTTTAGGAGGGATTAAAGACCCGGTTTTATATTCGTTGGCTACCGGATTTATTGGGTTAATTTTGGGACTTTTGGCTAACGCCTTTTTGGTAGATATTTTTGAAGCCAGCAAGGTGGCTTATGTTTTCTGGGGGGTTTGCGGATTAACCATGGGCAGTCTTTATCTAAACCGCGAAAAAATTAAAGCTGACTGGCAACCGTTAAAGATATACTTCCCCTGGCGAGAAGTTAAAGAAAAAGTTTTCCATTTTGTTCGTACGGATATTTTTTGGATCGGGTTGGTAATAATTTTGTTGGTGGTTTTGCGGCTTTACAAATTTTCCGGGCCGATTGCTGATTGGCACTCGTGGCGGCAAGCGGACACTTCGGCCGTAACTCGAGATTTTGTTAAAAAACAAGCCATTAATTGGTTGTACCCTACTTATGACGACCTCTCAAATACAGCGTCAGGATTGGATAATCTAGCGGGCCTAAGAATGGTAGAGTTTCCTATTTATAACGCGGTGGCGGCGACAGTAAAGGCGATTGTTCCAGAAATTTCCGTAGAAGAAGCCGGAAGGTTAACGACCATTTTTTCCCAAGTGACCAGTTTGATCTTCTTATTTTTAATAACCAGAAAATTTTTATCACGCAGGATTGCTTATCTTACCGCTATTATTTACACAATCATCCCCTACAACATTTTCTACGGCAGGAGCGTTTTACCCGACCCCTCCATGGTGGCCGCGGCTTTGGGCGCCGTGTGGTTTGGGGCAAAATATACCGCTACCCCGCAAAAGAGATTTTTAATTTTAAGTTTAATTTTGGCGGCGGTTTCCTTGTTAATAAAACCGTTCGCGATTTTTCTTTTGATGCCACTTGGGTATTTTTGGCTTGTTGGGTTTAAGTCAGATAAGAAAAAATTAATTACCTCACTGTTCTATTGTTTCATTGCTGTTTTGCCATTAGTTTTATGGCGAATATGGATCGCGCGGTTTCCGGAAGGAGTGCCCGCCTCTGACTGGTTGTTTAACGGTAATGGCATCAGATTTAAAGGAGCTTTTTGGTATTGGTTGTTTGCAGATAGGATTGGACGACTGATTTTGGGTTATTGGGGGTTGGTTTTAGTTGGGGTTGGACTGGTTAGGCCGGTTGGGGGAAAATTTAAGTGGTTTCCTTTCTGTTTTTTACTTTCTGCTTTTTGCTATTTGGTGGTTTTTGCCACGGGCAATGTCCAGCATGATTATTACCAAATTTTACTGATGCCGTCTTTGGCGATTTTGGGAGGTTTGGGTTTAGATTGTTTACTAACCCTGAACTGGCGTGGTAAGGCTTTAGCAATAGTTTCCACAATTTTTATGGTAATGTTTGGTTGGTATTTTATCCGCGATTTTTACAATATAAACCATCCGGAAATTGTGGAGGCGGGGAAAGTTTTTAGTGAAATGACCGGAGAACACGAGAAAGCTTTGGTTATTGCTCCCTATGACGGAGACAGCGCGTTTTTGTACCAGACAAAACGCAAAGGCTGGCCGATTATGGAAAAATCGGTGGAAGATTTAATTAAAATGGGGGCGGATTATTATGTTAGCGTCAGGTTTGATGACACGACAAATAAAGTCTTAGCCAAAGCAGAAACGGAAGAGTTTAGATTACTTAATCCAAAATTGCCTCGCAAACCTTACACTTTATTGGCCCAAACAGAGCAATATGTCATTGTTCAATTAGTGCCAACTAAAGATCTCCCAGGAAATTAATATGAGAATATTAATGTTTACCCCATATGTCCCTTACCCGCCAAATTCCGGCGGGCAGACGAGAACTTTTAATTTAATTAAAAATTTATCAAAAAAACACGAAATAACCTCGTTTTCATTTTGGCGAACGGACCAAGCTAAGCCTGAACTTTTGGAACTTAAGAAATATTGTCGCAAGGTAGAAATTTTTTGTCGAAAAAAAGCTTGGGCTTCACCGGAAAAAATATTACTGACAGGCATTTCCCCCTTTCCATATTTAGTTAATATGTATCAGTCCCGCGAGGTTCAAGGGGCAATTTCTAGGGAATTACAAAACGAAAAGTATGACCTGATCCATGTAGAAACTTACTACATTATGCCAAACATTACTAAAACTTCCGTCCCGATTCTTTTGGCCGAGCAAACAATTGAGTATTTGGTTTATCAACATTACACCCAAACATCGAAACTTTTGCCGATAAAGCCGCTTTTATATCTAGATGTAGCTAAACACAAATACTGGGAGAAATTTTTCTGGCAGAAAGCTCAAAAAGTGGTAGCTATGTCTGAAGCAGATAAGCAAAAAATGGTAGATTTAATCCCAAACCTTAATGTGGGCGTAGTTCCTAATGGAGTGGATATAGATTTTTTTGCTCAAAAAACTACTCAACCACCTAAGAGCGGGGATAAATTTTTGTTTGTGGGAAATTTTAATTGGTTACAAAATAGAGAAGCAGTGGAAATATTAGTTTCTGACATTTGGCCACTTATTAAAAAGAAATTGCCTCAAGCTAGCCTTTGGATTGTGGGACGAAGCCCAACAGTAGAGATAAAAAAAATGGCGACGAAAGATATTGTGGTTTCTGAAGATGTGGAGGATATTAGAAATGCCTATCAAGGGGCGAATGTTTTGCTGGCGCCGCTTTTTGGCGGCGGAGGAACAAGGTATAAGATTTTGGAAGCTATGGCTAGTAAATTGCCGGTAGTGGCAACAGAAATTGGCATAGAAGGTATTGGAGCTATCGATGGCAAACATGCCTTAATTAGCAATGACAAAAAGAAACTAGCGGAACTAGCGGTTAAAATTGTCAATGATAAAAAATTAGCGGCTAAAATTTCTGCCAATGGTCAGAAATTAGTGACAAATAATTACAATTGGGCGGGGATTTCTCGCGGATTAGAAGAAATCTATGAACAAACAGCCAGAAAAGATTAAACTGTCAATTATTATTTTAAATCACAATACTCGTGATTTGTTGCGCCAGTGTTTGGCATCATTACCTTTTTATTCAAATTATCAGATCATTGTGGTGGATAACGCTAGCAGTGACGCATCGGTAGAGATGGTTAGAAAAGAGTTCTCTAAAGTAGAAATTTTAGCCCGCAAGGTTAACGATGGGTATGCCAAAGGAAACAATGCCGCCAAAAATCTAGTTAAAGGAAAGTTTGTTCTATTTTTAAATTCGGACACTAAAGTTTATCCAAAAACTTTAGAGACGATGGTAGAGTTTATGGAAAATGATCCTAAAACGGGAGTTGCCACCTGCTATGTGGAACTGCCTGATGGGAAATTTTATTACGCTTGCCACCGGGGATTTCCCACGCCTTTAAATTCTTTACTTTATTTTTTGGGTTTGCCCTCAAGTTATAAAAGTAGTTCGTGGCAGTCCAATAAGGCTCATGAGATTGATGCTTGTTCCGGAACCTTACTTCTAATTAGAAAAAGCCTCTTGGATAAAATTGGTTG
>Ga0233422_10000370_pt1 | contig 22971 bp, 34 predicted proteins | sample Watercolumn_Mata_2_FD_182724 | JGI IMG/M metagenome (GOLD analysis project Ga0233422, IMG submission 182724) | Freshwater microbial communities from Lake Matano, South Sulawesi, Indonesia - Watercolumn_Matano_2014_110_MG | ecosystem: Environmental > Aquatic > Freshwater > Lake | place...
TCCATCAGATAAAGAAAAAGCAACTAGGTTAAACAAATTATTTTTTGCTAGTCTTAGTGCAGCACAGGAAGCCATTTTTCCTGGAATCCCATTAACCATAACATTTATTGTCATAAGTTTTCCAGAGCGATATTCATGGCTTGTTTTTCTTCTTCACTCCCGTCACAAAGAGGCAGTCTTGGAACTCCTATATCATAACCTAATCTTCTTAAGGCATAGTGGCACATTACAGGATTCGGAGAGGGATTCTCTGAACTTTTAGGAAATAAAGCCGAATACAGTAGTTTTAATCGTGTATTAATCCTCTCTGCATTTTCATAATCTTTTCCGAGTGCAAGATAGGTCATTTTTTTTATTTCTCTTGGCGCAATATTGGAAGCAACAGAAACCAGGCCGCTTCCTCCCATTCTAATTATTTCTATTGCAGAGGAATCATCTCCGGATAAGACTGAAAATCTTGGAGCTGCTCTTTCTATTATTTCTCTTACTCTTGCTAAATCTCCAGAAGCATCCTTTATTCCCACTATATTCGGATGCTGAGATAAAATTTCAACTATCTTGGGAGTCAGTCCTTTTCCTCCTGTTCTTGATGGAACAGAGTAAATAATCAAATCTCCCTGAATACTATCTGCAATCGTTTCGTAATGCTTTATAATTCCGGAGTTTGAAGGCTTGTTATAATACGGAGAAATTGATAAATGAGTAAAAACTCCGGCTTCTTGTTCAACTCTTGTAGCGAGTTCTCGTGCCTCGCTAGTTGAATTGCTTCCATCACCTGCAATAATTTTTATCCTGCCTCCAAAATTTCTTTGAGCATACTTTACCAAGTCTACATGTTCGTCATGAGTTAAAAGACTGGCAGAGCCAGTGCATCCTGCGATAACTACACCATCAATCTGGGCTTCTATTTGCCTCTCCATTAACAAGTTGAGAGCTTTGTGGTTAATGGGAGAATTTACAGCGTTTCCATCAGAAAAGGGTGTGACTATCGCGGTATAAATTCCATAGGGAGCAGCTCTTCTAATTAGTTCTAGTCTAGTTTCAAGTGGGATTGGATCAGTCATGTTAACCTAACTTTTTCATACTATATAAAAATATTCCTTGTTTTTTGGAATAAAATGATAAAAAAGATAGATTTATATACTAAAAATGGAATGTATATTCCATTATGGAAACAAAAAACAAAAATGAAAGAATTCTGGCAATTTTAAAAGAAAATTCAAAACTTTCGACAAGCATGATTAGCAGAAAGGCGGGAGTTCCAATTACTACTGTGCATAATAGAATAAAAAAAATGTGCAAAGAGGGAATTATAAAAAAATATACAATAGTTTTGGACCCTAAAAAAATTGGCAGGCCCATACTGGCATTAATCTTAATCAATTTTAATTATAAACTTCTTGAAGATAAAAATAAAGAAGCCTTTGCCAAAATCCTCCATATCGATGGTGTTGAAGAGCTATTTGAGGTTACAGGGGATTATGATTTAATTTTGAAAGTAAGAACAAAAGACATAGAAACCCTTAATGAGGTTCTCACAAAACTTAGAAGCGGCAACTTTGCAGTTAGAGATACCAAGACTATGATTGTTCTAAACGAGATTTCTAATTAAATCCTTCTGTGGTAGGGGCTACAGCTAAAACTCCTGTTTTTCAAACTTTCTCTTCTCCAGAATATCTCCCACACAATTCTCTTTAATAATCTAGAATAATCTGTCCAGTCAAAGCTTCTTTCTGCTCTAAAACTTCTGCCTCTGCATCTTCTAATTTTTCATCTTTCTGATCTTCTTCAGAAGGCTCCTCTCCTCCTTTCATACTCTGCTTTATCATCATTTTCACAAAACTGCTTAAAAGCTTTCTAACATCCTTTTCAGCTTCCTTCGGAGTTATCTCAGCAGAGTTTATCATACTTCTAATTTTAAAAAACATCTTTATGCCATTTTTCATATCTTTTATTTTATCTCCTAATTTTTCCTGTTTTTTATCCCATGGCGGGCTTTCTATTCTTGTTTCTCGCATCTCTTTTTCAGAAGTATATATAATCTCATAAAGTTTTTCAAAATTCATATTTATTGTTACATCTTTTCCAGGCATCTCTTCAGGAAGCATAGGCCTGACATTAATTATGTCTTGTTCATTAATATCAGCATATAAATTAAATATAACATTCTTATTAGAGTCTGTAAATTCTAGGCCCACTTTCATATTTCCACCATAATTATCTGCAACTTTTTTAATAGTTTTCATAAATCCACTGTCCTTTCTTATCTTGTCTTTTTCCTCTTGTTTTAATCCCTGCTCATTTCCTCTTTCAAGCTTGTCTTCAGAAGAGCCTGGAAATTCTTGATTTTTCATAGCTTTTTTTAATTCATACTGAATAAACTCTTTTGGAGGGAATATCCATATTTTCATATAAGGACTTACCACTTCAATTTCCTCTCCCCCAAGCTCGTCCATTTTTACTGTTTTCCTTTCTTCCCAGAATTCTAGTGTTCCATAATCTGTTGAATAGCTTATATTCTCTATTAAATTATATTCATTCATATCATTTTCTTCTAAACACTTTTTCCTATATATGGTCTCTCTTATAATATCAACATCTCTCCAATAAATCTCATAAATCCCAGACACATGCTGCTCCCAATCTTCAGCAGAATTAGCAAGATAATTTTCAAAAAACCATTTTACAAATTCTTGATTAAAGCTTTTTTCAAATTCCTCTCTCTGCTGTTTCAAATTCTCAAGCTCTATTTTGCACCAGTCTGCATTCCCACCAGAATAATATTTCTGCTTATACTTTTGTATATTTTGGAAAGGATCTCCCCAGCCATCAAACCAGATAAAGCCATCTGTTTTGCCTTGGGATGTTCTGCAGCTCCCTCCTGCCTTAAATACTCCCTTTTCCATAATATTTTTTTGCTCCTCTCTTCCCTGCTCCCACCACTCCTCCATCTTGCCTGATTTGCACATATCTAAACATTCTTCTTTGCATTTGTCAATACTAATCTCGTTTTTGCAGCTAGCTTCACACTCTTTTATTTTTTCATTAACACAGCTTTGATCTTTACAATTTTCCTTTCTAACACAATCGCTAACACAAGGATTAATTAATCTATCATTGCATCCTCTTTCACACTCATTATTACATCTTTCTTCATCCTCTTGTGCTCTTCTTTCCTGATCTTCTCTCTCTCTTTCTTCTTCATCTTCTCTCTCTTGCTCTCTTCTATCCTCTTCATCTTCACCCTCTCTTTCTTCATCCTGACTATCATCTCCTTCTTCTTCAATTGTCTCCTCTACACTATCATCGCCTCCAGAATCATCTCCACTATTTTCCTCTGTAGCATCATCTCCTCCTTCCTGAATCTCAAATCCATTTATAACATATCCGACAACTCTTCCTAAACTTTTTATAACATTTCCTGTTATAGTATTAGCTTCTCCACTATTTTCCTCCTCCTGCTTTTCTTTCTCCCTGGCTGCTTCCTCTTCTCCCTCTTCCTGATCTTTATTTTCCTCCTCTCTGCTCTCTTTTTTAGGGATAGTTATACACTTTCCATTGCTGCAAACATCATCTTCATTTCCACAATCATCCTTGACAACACACTCATCTCCCTTAACTTCCTGTTCTATTACTTCCTCTTTTTCTTCTGTTTTATTTTCCACAATTTCTTCAGTCTTATTTTCTCCTATTTCGCAGTTAATTCCTGTTTCTTTCCATATATTTTGTTCACATATACTTATAATAAGCTCATCTCCTGAATCACATTTTTTAACCTTATTTTGCCAGTCTTCACACTCTTTTTCCTTGCAATCCTGCAAACTTTCAGTTGTGCAGCTTCCTTCTATGCATCTTGCTACTCCGCAAAGAGGCTGTATGCAATCTTCATCTAATGTACAACTCAAATTTTCTTCTAAGCAAACAGGCTCTAAGTTGCATCCTTTTTCATCTTTGCCTTTAAATATGAGCTTTCCGCTGCATTCTGTAGCATTATAAACACTGCAACCTGTACAATCAGAACAATTCTCTAAACTTTCATTTCCCTCACAGATATGATTTCCACAGACTATGTTCTGAGTCACATTAATTTGCTCTTTTGGCTTGCAAACTTTTTCTATGCAGTACAGCTTTGTTGTAATTTCTTTTGTCTCATTTTCTTCTAATACGCTGCTAGTCTGCTCTCCGCAAATTCTTCCTCCACACTGCTCATCTTCACAATCTACTTTTTCATTTGTATTATCATCTATATTATTATCACATATTTCTTGTCCTTTCTCTGTAAATAACTCCACAAGCCTTTTTTCCCATTCTGTCTGCTCAAAGTAAAAATCTCTTATTTCATATCCTGAAAATAGATCTGAATAAAATCTTCTTTTTGTTTCATAATTATCCATCTGAATTTCTCTAACCTTCTCTGTTTTTCTCTGCTCAAATCTTATCCACCAGTATTGCTCCTGATTTTCTGCTTGTTCCATGCTTTTTCGCTCTTCTTCAAACATCTTATCAACATCTTTCCAAACATCATTTGATAGCTGATTCCAGGCTTCATTCATTGCTCTTATCTCACTCTTTTTTGACATTGCTTCTTCAAGCTCTCCTTTTTCCAGCAGTTCTTTTATCTCTTCTACACTCTTTCTTATATCTTCTTCAAGCTCCCCTCTGTTCATTCCCTTATATTTTTCAGGATCATATTCTGCAGGCTCTTCTTTTATACTAAAGCCAGGCCCTCTTCCCTCAATCCAGAAATCAAGGTTTATCCAGTTCCACTCGCAATCATCACACATCTCAATTCTAGCAATAGCTTCAAAGTTTTTTCCGCTATAAAATTCAATTTCTTGCACAAGCATTTTTTGTGCTGCTCTTTTGTTTTCACTTCCAAAAATAGAATTCATAAAATTTTCACAATTCTTAGGACTTTGTCTAAAAGAAGTCTCAAATGCTCTCTCAACACTAACGCTCTTTTCAGCAAGCTCCTCTGCATTATCCTTGCTAGCATCTAAACTATAACCCTCAGCCAAACTTTGTATTTTTGCCATCTCTTTTTTAATATTAACTTCCTCTCCCTCTTTCTTAAATTCAACCCAAAAGTTCAGCCTATAAACTAAATTTCCCTCTAAGATTTCTAAATTGTCGCTATTTTCTTCTTTTCTAGTTGAAAATATAGAAGGATATGCGTTTAGCTTTAGCCTTATCTTGCTTCCATCAAAAACTATTTTTTCCCAGACAGGAACCTCTTCCTCTAGCTTCACTTCCTTCTGTTTTTTTTCATCCCAAACCCATTTTGACTCTTTTGTAGCATCCCCTAAAATGCTCTTAATTTGATCTCGCTTTAATAATCCCCCATAATCTCTTCCTGCAGCTCCTAAAATTTCATTAAGTTTTTCTCTAATATTGCTGGAATAAATAAGAAATTGAGCATAATTTATGTTTCCTGTTTCATATTCTTTGGCTTGATAAGTAAGTTTTTTTATTTCGTCATCAGCACTATCTGAAAGAACAAGCGGAAGGAGTAAAATAGCTAGCAGTACAAAAAAACAGCTGATTTTTACCCCCTTTTTCATGATTTTAATAAGAGTCTATCATATAAATAGTTTATCATAAAAATTAAATACCTCTTTTTCCTTGCTTTTCTATGAAAAAGTGGCTACTTGCAACACTAGTTATAATAATTATAGTTCTATTTTTTATTATAGGTTTTAAAATTACAGGAAGAGTTGTTCAAGAACAGCATCAGATTGGGCCATCTGCTTCAGAACAAGCATGTATGATGGCTTGTATGAAGTGTACCTCTATTGGAGTCAACTGTTCTGGAGATTCTGCAACTTGCCAGGCTCAATGCAACATACAAAAACCAGAATCAACCTCAGAAACTTCATGTATGGAATCTTGTGTATTAGAGGGCTGTAGTCAATATGATTTTTCCTGCCAGAATAAAAATCAAGAATCCTGCGAGCAAAAATGCAATATGCAAGGAGACAAGCCAGATGAATCTACAATGAGTGCAGAACAATTATGTATAACAAATTGTGTAGAATCAAAAGCTCCTGGAACAAGATGCCAAGCCAGTCAAACAGGAGAAACAGGAGGTTCTGTCTGCCAGGAGTGTGCAGCCTCATGTGTTCATCTATATGAAGGTCCTTGCTTAGATGAGGAGAAATTAGAATCAAAGAAAAAAGAATGTGAAACCTGCGAGAATTGCTATGGCGAGCCTGTTATGGGAGATTCAGGAGAGGGCTGGGAATGCATTGTTAATGTAGAATGTAAAGATGCTTCATCAGAATTTGGAGATGAGTCAGGAACAGGAGAGGGAATTATAGCTTCTGTTGGAGAAACTATTGGAAATATAGCAGAATCAATAGGTAATTTTTTCTCCAATATCTTTAGTTCAGGAGAATCAGCATCAGAATCTTAAAACTCAACTCATAACTTTTAAATACCTTTTTATGCTTATTAAAACATGATAGATATAGAAACAACAATTCTTCTTGCAAGATTCTGGGGCTCGCTATTTATAATTCTTGGTTTGCTTTCTATTATTTCTGGATTTATGAAGAGAGTAATAAAATATACAGAAGATAGAACAATAACAATCTCAACAGGATATATCACCTTTCTTCTAGGATTAATAACTGTTGTTATGCACAATCTCTGGGTTTGGGATTGGAGATTATCAATAACTATTCTAGGATGGGCAACATTATTAAAAGGGATAGGCAAAATTGGATTTCCAGAGCATGTTCATAAACAAGCTCAAAGATTCAAGAAAGCTAACTGGTTCTGGAGCCTGATTATATTCTTAATAGGTGTCTTCTTTTTTTATATGAGTTTTAGATAAAAACATATAAACAATGTTCTAGAGGAAATAACAGAAGTAAATTCTTTTAAAATTGAAACAAGAAAATAACTATTTCTATATCAAATAATAAGCAATCATCAAAATAAAAGCTAGAATAGTAAGAATGAACAAATTTAGCTATTAGTGCTGCTACAATTCCGATAAGCACTGAATAAAGAAGTTTAATTGTGTTATCCATTTTACACTTAAGTCAAACTTGCCTATATATTTTTCTTTCTATCTTAGAAGTCTCTCTCTTAGAAATCTCATAAAATCATAATAATAGCTTATTGGGAGTTGTCCTCTCTCTCCTCTTAATAGCTTATCGTAATTTTCAGGAGTGGTTGGATAGACAAATATTCTCCTGCCCTCTACATCAAAATAAAAAGTTCCTGTTGTTAATCTTTCTGCATTAATCCCCCCTCTTATTGCTAGGGGTATAGAAGGATTTGGAATAATATCTGCAGATGTTCCTGAATCTTTACTTTTAAGTCTTGCCTCAACAATTGCTTCAAATCTTCCTATAAATTCAAAAGATGAAACACAAATTCTTGCTAAATCTGCAATTCCATCATCTCTGCCATTAAAATGCAGCAGCACTTGAGGAGTTTCATATTTTTTCATTCTTTTTCATCTTTTCAGGCTTTAAATTTCTTTCTATAATAAAATTTATAAAGCTTTAAATCGCAGTTCTCAAATGCCAAATTATGATATGCACTGTCTGAAAGATGGATGCGGATATAAAGGAGAGCATTCATTTTCCATGTTTGCTAAGAAGCGAGAATTTCCCCACTGTCCTAGATGTGATTCTCTTCTAGAAAAATCAGTTCAAGCTCCAAATATAACTAGCCCTTCTTTTTATCAGCACCTCTAGCGAATCTCCAAATAATCCTAGAAGCTTAAGCTGATCCTCTACAGGAGACTGCAAAAATCCTCTTGGTCCATATCTTGCATGAATCTCATTAGACGTTCTGTCAATTCGTTCTCTAATTTCTTCATTCATCTTACTAGAATTCTAAGGCGAATTCAAACCCACCTCAAAAACAGATAAAAGACTTAGCTTTAAAAACCTTTATCTCAAAAGGTTTTTAAAATACATTTATATTAAATCCGCAATGGATATTAAATCTGCTCTAGATTATATTTACAATCTCAAATCTTTTAGAAGAAGAGAAACTCTTGAGAGAATAGAGAAGCTTCTCTCTATTCTGGGAAATCCTGAAAAAAAATTTAAGTCAATTCATGTAGCAGGAACAAATGGCAAGGGCTCTGTTTCTACTTTTATCTATTCTGTATTAAAGGAAGCAGGCTTTAATACTGCTTTATACACCTCCCCCCATCTAATAAAATTTAATGAGAGAATAAAAGTCCAGGACGAAGATATCTCTGATAGCGAGCTAATCCGGCTTGCCGAATTTATAATGGAAAAAGCTTCAGGCTTAGATATAACTTTTTTCGAATTTACAACTGCTTTAGCATTTCTCTATTTTGCAGAAAAAAAAGTAGATTTTGCTGTTATTGAAGTTGGCTTGGGAGGAAGATTAGATGCTACAAATACTATTTCTCCCCTTCTTTCTGTAATAACTCATATAGAAATTGATCATCAGGAACAGCTAGGAACAGAATTGCTTCAGATTGCAAGAGAAAAAGCAGGCATAATAAAACAAGGCATTCCATTAGTAACAGCAGAAGATAATCCAGAAGTCTTAAAGTTGTTTGATTCTACTTGCAAGCAAAAAAATTCTCAGATCTTCATCCTAAACAAAGATCTCTCTTTTAAGAAAAAAGCAGACAGAAATTTCTCAACTTCAGGCTTAATAAAAGATGAATTCTCAACTTCAATGCTTGGAGATTATCAGCTGGAAAATGCTTCTACTGCGCTTCTTGCAATCTATGTTCTAAACACTAAATATAATTATAATATTTCTACTGATAAAATTAAGCTTGGCATAAAAAAAGCCCTTATTCACGGAAGATTAGAGAAGATAGACAATATTCTTCTAGATGGGGCACATAATCCTGACGCAATGAGATCTCTAGCAGAATATATTAAAGACATTGATAAGGATATAGTTTTAATTTTAGGAATAAAAAAGGGCAAAAATATAGAAAAAATCTCTTCTATCATCGCGCCTCTAGCCTCAAAAATAATTTTGACAAAGTCCAGCTTTAAAGCCTCTCCTCTAAACACAATTGCAAGAGAGGTAAAAAAATATAATAAAAATGTCTTTAAAACAGCAAATCCAAAACAAGCCCTAGAACTCGCTTCAAAGTCAGAAGATTCAATTATCTTGGTAACTGGCTCCTTATATCTTGTAGGAGATATCTTGTCTCTTCTCTCTAAATCCAATAGAGACTAATATATATTTTAATTTGCAATTATCTTTATAAATATCTCCTGCGAAAAACTACTAATAAAAATGGTGTTTTCAGAAGAAGAATCAGGAGTCTTATCTTACTTTTTTACAAATCTGTATAATCCTATTTTTTGCACAAAAAACTTCCATCCAGAAGTCTGGGCTCTGATGCAGGCAAGATATTCAAGGAGCAGAGAGGGTTTAAGAGAGAGTTTTCTCAAGCTATTAAAAGAGGATGCCAACAACTTTGATATTTTAAAAGCAGAAATAGCAAAGATAGGCAATGGTATGGAGATGGCAAATGCAACAACTAAGGCAATTCAATTTATGGAAAAATGGGTGCTAGGTTACGGCCACAACTCTGTTGCAGAGGGCGCTGTTATAGGCATTGGCTTTGAGGGAGTAAGCATTCTTGCTACAAAAGTCATAGAAGATAATAGACTCTGTTCTTTTATAGAAAAATCAACAAGATATGTAAGCTTTGATGACTCTTCTTTTTATTTTGATGAGGATTTAAAGAATTCTGAATTTGCAGAAGAAATTAAAAAAACAATTGAGTTTATCTTTAATGTATATAAAGAGATGCACGATCCTGTTCTAAACTATATAAAAAGAATTGTCCCGCTTAAAGCAGAGATGACAGAAGCAGCCTGGGAGAGAGCCTGTGCAGCAAGGAGATTTGACTCTATAAGATACCTTCTTCCAGCTGGAACAAAAACAAGTCTTGGCTGGACTGTAAATGCTCGCCAGTTAGAACACGCTATTAAAAAACTGCTCTCGCATCCAATAAAAGAGATGAGAGATATTGGATTACAATTAAAGCTAGAAGGCATTAAAGTTCTTCCCTCTTTATTAAAATATGCTGATAAAAATGACTTCTTCTCAGAAACAGAGAGAGACATGCAAAAAATAGCCTCTGCTATAAAAATAAGTGATACATCTAATTATAATAAAGTTCAGCTTGTAGATAGCTCTGAAAATCCAACTAATAAGATTATCGCATCAATTCTCTACAGATGGAAAAGCGAGCCATACAATCAGATTTTAGAACAAGTAAAGCAGATGTCATATGCTGAAAAAGAGCACATCTTTGATAGTTATATGCAGAAAATGGGAGTCTTTGATCATCCTCTAAGAGAGCTGGAACATGAAGACTTTACTTTTGATATTGTAATGGATTATGGTGCATTTAGAGACTTGCAAAGACACAGAATTTGTACTCAAACCAATCAAATTTTTAACACAGATCTTGGATATGATATTCCAAAAGATATAATTGATGCAGGCCAGAAATCTAAGTATGTAGAAGCTATGGAAAAAGCAAAAGCTTTATATGAAAAAATAAAAGACAGATTTCCTCTTCAAGCTCAGTATATTCTTCCTCTTGGCTTTAGAAAAAGATACATATTAACTATGAATCTAAGAGAGCTTCATCATCTTGTTAAGATAAGGACAACTCCACAAGCACATGAATCTTACAGAAAGATAGTTTTAAAAATATATGAGATAATGAAAGAGAAATTTCCTCTAATCTCTAAATATCTCAAATGCGGATATTGTGATGAAGACTTAGGAAGATTAAGACAAGAAGAAAAACTAGAGAAAATGGGCAGTCCGGTTTTAGGAAAATGATTGAACAGACAGATCCAGAAATCTATAAGTTAATGCAAGACGAATTAGCCAGACAGAAAACAGAACTAAATATGATTCCTTCTGAAAACTACTGCAGTCAGGCTGTTATGGAAGCATGCGGCTCTGTTTTAAATAATAAGTATGCAGAAGGCTATCCTCTGAAAAGATACTATCAGGGCAATAAATTTATTGATAGTGTAGAGCTTCTTGCTATAGAAAGAGCAAAAAAGCTCTTTAATGCAGAACATGTTAATGTTCAGCCAAATTCAGGAAGTCCAGCAAACATGGCTGTTTATTTTGGCTTGCTAAATAAGGGAGCAAAAATTCTGGGCATGAATCTTAATCATGGCGGACATCTAACTCATGGCTCATCTGTAAATTTCTCAGGAAGAGATTATTCATTTTTTGACTATGGTGTAAATAAAGATACAGAAATGATAGATATGGATGAAGTGAGAAAGATCGCAGAAATTGTCAAGCCCTCTTTGATAATAAGCGGATATACTGCCTATCCTAGAAAAGTTGAATTTAAAAAATTCTCAGAGATTGCAGAATCTGTAAATGCTATCTCAATGGCAGACATCTCCCATATTGCCGGATTAATAGCTGGACAGGCTCATGAGTCTCCATTTCCTTTTACAGATGTTGTCACAACAACAACTCACAAGACTTTGAGAGGTCCAAGAGGGGCAATTATTATGTGCAAAGAGAAATTTGCCTCTCAGATAGACAAGGCAGTATTTCCTGGCTTGCAAGGCGGCCCTCATGAACATATAATTGCTGCAAAAGCAGTTGCATTTGCAGAAGCCCTCTCTCCTAGTTTTAAAGACTATTCTTCTCAGATAGTCAGAAATGCAAAAGTTCTTGCAGACTCTCTAATGAACTCTGGAATCAGTTTAGTCTCAAATGGCACAGATAATCATCTCATTCTTATCAATTTAATTAAAACAGTTGCAATAAAAGAACAAGGAAAAGGCAGAGATGTTGCTCTGGCTTTAGAAAAAGCAGGCATAATAACAAATGCAAACACAATTCCTTTTGAGCCATCTACTCCTTTTAAGCCGTCTGGAATAAGACTTGGCACCCCTATTTTAACAACAAGGGGTATGAAGGAATCAGAGATGAAGGAAGTTGGAGAGTACATTGCAGAAGTTATTAAAAATTATCAGAATGATGAGATAATTAACAAAGTTAAAAATAAAGTCCTAAATCTTTGCGAGAGATTTAAGTTTTATTAATGTCTTCTTATTCGCAATAATCTTTAAATAATCAAAAACAAAAGAATCTCATGCAAAAAAGCCAGATAAGCAGAACTGCTTTAACCTGCGCAGCACTAAGAGCAAGATACACAGAAATGCCCTTTGCTAGGGAGATTTTTGGATATTTGCAATCCTATCATCCTGCTGGTACAAGAGCTATCTCTAGCATGCTTGCTTTTGGAGACATTGCTTTTAGAAGAGTCTCTCCTAATAGATATTCACAGCTTGCATATGTTGAAGGAAGATATTGTTCAACATCTGATGCTTTATCAAGAGTTGGAGCTTGTCATATTTTAGAGATTGCTTCTGGCCTCTCCCCAAGAGGATTGTGTTTTGATAATGGAAGAGTTTATGTTGAATCAGATCTCCCAGATATAATCTCTCAGAAAAAGGAAATTGCTTTGCAACTTGGAGCAAAGCATCTGCACTTTAAAGCTTTGAATCCATTTGATCTAGAATCTCTGCTCTCAGTAGGAAGAGAATTTTTTCAAGATTCAGATCTTCCAATTGCAATTGTACATGAGGGCTTTCTCGGATATTTTCCAGATTCTGGAAAATATAGCAAGCGGACAGCAATAAGAAATTTCAGAATTTTTCTTCAAGAATTCTCTCCAAATGGGGCCTACATAACTCCTGATCTTACATTTAGAAAAAAGAAATCTCCTGCACTTAAATTACTGGGGTTTCTGGCTTCATCTATATATAGAATAAGGCTCTATCCGTTTGAAGATGATAAAGCTGCTCTAACACTTTTGAAAGAAGAAGGTTTTTCAGCAGAATTTCTTCCAAATTCTCATCTAATACAAAATTTAAGCTGCTTGAAAAACTTCAGGCATGCTGCTGTCTCAGCTGCCGCGCACGAATACCGAGCTTGTCTTGCAAGATTAAGCTGCTAAAAACTTCAAAGCCTCAAATACTAGCATCGCAGGCCAGACTAGTGCCTTCAAGATTCCTAAAACTCCTACCCAAAAAGAAGTTGCTGTTGAGATATAATAAATTAAAGCGCCTATAAATCCCACACCATAAACTCCTCCGCATCCTGCTTTATGCCAGTGTTTGCAATTGCATTCACACTTCACATCTTTTTCTTTTTTTGGCATTTTTCCTCCTTTATTTAATTTTAGCGCAAAACTCTCTTACCTTTTCCTTATAGCTCTCATCTTTAATTTCTTTCTCCCTTACAACTAAGATATCTTTTGTCTTTCCGAACTCTTTGAAACATTTCTCTCCGCCACTTCCTCCCTGTGTGCAGAAAAAAATAATCTTCTTGAAATCATTCTTAAGATAAGTTCTTACAGCAGGCGTTACTCCATTCCAAATAGGACTTCCAATAATAACAAGATTATACTTTTCAGGATCTTTTTTATATTCTATCTCTGTCAGCTTTTTAAAAGTGCCGTGATATCCTCCTATAATCCAGCCAATCATTCCAGATCTGTCTTTTTTATCTATAATTTCATCAATATCTGCCTTTAGATTTTTAGCTATTTCTACTGCAACTTTTTTAGTATTTCCTGTTCTATAATAATAAGCAACTAAAGTTTTCATAATTAGAATAAGAATCAACAATATAAAAACCTTTAGTCAAACAACCCGCCTAAAACCACTCCAATAAGTCCAAAAACTGCAGCTCCTAAAACTGCAAAGAACCCCAGAAAAACCTTGCTTCCAAATCCAATTACATTTCCTGTCAGCCCAAAACTGCCTTCAAGGAAAATTCCTAATATAAATCCAAACATCAATCCCGTCAGCCCAAGCAGATATTTTTTTCTCATCTTCCTCTTCTAAACCTAGGAATTCAGCTTTAATAAAAGTTTTGTTTCCTGCTTTTCAAGGCTAGTCCCAAATTTTGCAGATAAATTAATCATCCTATCCATAATTTCTGCTTTCTCTGCCCCTGCAGCAAGCTCAACTTTTCCATCTATAAAAACAGGCAGCATCTCCAGATTAGCAATCTTCTTATCTTTTATATTGATCAAAAATAAGAAAGATTGATATAACTTCAGTTCATTATGGCCATAATCATCTAAAAATTCTCCAGAATCATAAATTATTATCTTATTTTTATAAACTTCCACTCCCTGAAACATATGACTTGAATGCCCGTGAATAATATCAACTCCTGAAGCAACCATCTCTTTTGCAAATTCTCTGAATTCTTCACTTGGATCTGTTCTTAAATTTGGACCCCAATGGATTGTAAGTATAATCAGGTCAAAATTATCTCTCGCTTCTCTTATCTTCTCCCCTAACTTTCTAGCACTCTCATTATTTATCTCATAATAATTTATACCCTGCTTATCCCCTTCTACTTTCCACTCATTTCTATTATCTGTAACTCCTATGATTCCTATTTTTATTCCATTAACCTCTATTCTTTCTATCTTTCCTGCCTCTTCTAGACTGCCTGCCCCCACATGCTTTATTCCCGCCTTATCTAAACTAGACAGGGTATCATTCATCCCCTTCTCCTTAAAATCAAGAACATGATTATTCGCAAGATTTACAACATCAGTGCCGCCTGCTTCTAAAACTTTAACTGCTCTTTCAGGACTGGCTTTAAAATAAAATGATTTTACTATCTCGCTTTTCTCTTCAGAATCTGTCAGAACACATTCTAAATTTACTAGAAATAAATCTGCCTCATTTATCTTTCCAATTACATCTCCCCAAAAGTATTCAGCCGGCTTGTTTAGCATTGCTTCATTAATATTTCTTCCTAACATTACATCTCCTGCAATTGCTATTTGAGCTTCTTCAGTCTTGTTAGAAAAACTAAAGCAAAAATAAATTAGAGTTATAACAACAAAGATTATTAATACAATTAAATAACCCTTTTTCATATTGCCACATAGTTCTAAACTTAATAAATCTAATCAGTAATATCTTACTGCCTATACAGCTCATCTAGCCTGGCCCTAGCAATTTTAATTGCATCCTCCTCGCTTCTGTACTCAACAGGACTTTCATATTCCTGTGCGGTTCCCCAACTGCAATATCCAATCCCCCCCTTCTTCTGATCAAAGCCGCCCTCACAACAAGTTATTACTCTTACACATCTTTGTTCTAATCCAAAAGCAACTCTTAATGCAAAAGGAGCGGTCTCTAAGCCATCTGCATGAGATGGCATAAAATACATCATATTGACTAATTTTGGCGCATCTCTCTCTCTAACTATACTAATTCTAATAAAATCCTCATCTCCCCATGGAGCATACTGCTCTCCATCACTCTTTCTTAGTGCTTCTAAGCTTTTTACTTTTCTCTTATCAAGAAATTCAAGCATGCCTTTTATAGCTACTTTTACATCTTCTCTTTGTATTTTCATCTTATTTACAGAACTCTTTTTCCCTAAAACTTTCAATCTTCTTCCCTATAAAAAGTTATGCCCTATTCTATTTATCCTAGAATATATTCAATCAAAACTCTTATAAATCCTGTTTGCTACAATTATTTATGGAAAAACAAAAAGAGGCGATAGAGATAGATAGGCATGAGCTTCTCAAAATTTCAGAAATAAGTCTCTGGCTTGACACATATGATGATATCTTCTCTGATTTTGATCCAAGGCCATATCATCAGAGAGCTCTATCTGATGATTTTCTGCTGGAAGCTAAAAAAGCATCAATGGATAAAAATCAGGGAATAGAGCTTAAGTTTTTAATTCCAAAGAACAAAAGAAATCTCACACACGAAGCTCTAATAAAAAAAAGACTAAGAGAGCACTTTAAAAAACATCTTCTGAGTTTTAAAGATGAACTAAAAAAGATGCTTAGGAAAGGCCTATATTTTGTAATCTCTGGAATAATCATAATGTTTTTTGCCTCACTTATTTTATTTAAAGCAGATGACAGCCTCTTATTTGATTTTCTAGTTGTCTTCCTAGAGCCAGCAGGATGGTTTTTATTCTGGGAAGGCTTAGGAATATTAGTATTTGAAATAAAAAAGAAAAAGCCAGATTTAGACTTCTATGACAAGATGAGCAAGTGTGATATAGTCTTTATTGAATATTAGTTTGCATCACATAAAAATTTATAAAACACCCTTCTTTTAAGAAAAAGAAGCAAAACTTATTTATTAAAATGGTACAAAAAAACTTGGATGATAAGATAAAGATGATTTCTGCTGTTAGCAGAGCTTTAGAATTAAGAAAGCTGAATTCTGATAATGAAAAAATTCTCGGCGAGATTTCATCTTTTGCATCATCAGAGAAAAATCCAGAAGTCAAGCTCGGAATGATTGCTGCAGCTTCAAAAGCTTTAGAAATAGCAGATCAAGATTCAAGATTAAAAGAAAAAGATGTCATAAAAAAAGTAATGGCATCTCTTTCTACTATTAAGAGAACAATAGATTCTAATCAAGAAATATAATTCCTCTTCTTTTTTCTATAAACTTAAAATAAAAATAATAAAAATATCTCTAGCAGATTTATGCAGCTTCTTTCTGCTCTTCTTCGTCTTCTGCTTCTTCCATATCTTCGACTTCTTCAGCTTCTTCAGCTTCAGCTTCTTCTGATACTTCAGCCTTGCTTTCTCTTGGCTCTATGCCTTTTTTCTTCATAAAGCAGGCCTTGCAAAATACCGGTCTGTCTTGGCTTGGTTTAAAAGGCACTTCATCTTCTTTGCCGCATTCAGAGCACTTTATCTTGTGCATCTCTCTTGGGCCACCAAAAGATCTTCTAGGGCCTCTATTGAAACCGCCTCTTCTAAAATTGCCGTATGCCATATCTATTTTCCTCCGATTAAAATTTAACTTGCATAAGAACTCGTCTTCTCTATAAGATCTAACTACTTCTTACTTAACTTTTTTCATCTTTTTTAGTTTATAAATCTATGTATTCAGAACTAGAGCTTTATCCCAGCATCCTTTATCTCTTTGCTGTGTTGTTCCATCTGCCCCTCTTGAAGGCATTTCCAACATGTATGAACTCCCTTCCCATCTTTTACAATACCTGTTCCCTTGCAATCAGGACAGTTCTTATTTGCCATAAATGAGCAAATAAAAAGAGGTATTTAAAGATTTATCTAATACAGAATAACTATCTATAAGACTTCTGTCTTTTTGCCCTTGCTTTAGAATCTCCAGGCTTATAGGGCTCTTTTCTTCTTGTATCCGCGATCATCATATTCCTATCATACGCTATAAAGGCTTTCTTCAGTTTTTCAGCCTTTGTAAATGAAAACATAGCCTTTGCAATAGCTAGTCTGGCAGCTTCCATCTGCCCCTCTATTCCTCCTCCAGAGGTTCTGACAGCAATATCAAAATTTAAACTGCCAAGCACTGATTTAGCAATTTCTACTGGCTCTGATATTGTAAGCCTGTGGAATTGTCCAAGAGAGGTGTATATTCTATTGTTGATTTTTATTATTCCTGTTCCGCTCTTTATTGCAGCTTTTGCTAGAGCTCTCTTTCTCTTTCCAGACGCAACAATATCTATTTTCATCTTAAATCTCCTTTGGAGTTTAAGAGGCTAAAATCCTCAGATTTTTTCATTTTGTATTTCTCCCAAGGCTTCTAGCAAGCTCATCTAATCTTATATACTTTAATCCTTTTAATTTTCCTGATTTTATCTTGGCTTTTAATCCTGCATCAGAGTTATAGCAGATAACTCTCTTCAAAAGTTCTCTCCCTCTTGCATTTTTTGGAAGCATTCCTCTTATTGTTCTCTTCATAATCTGCTCAGGAGCTGTCTTAATTATAGGGCCTTTCATGCTGCTTCCTCTTCTGCTGCTTCTTATTGCATAATCCTTTTTTACAAAACTGGCTGAGCCAGTAATAACTGCTTTTTCTGTATTGATTATTACTATCTCATTTCCAATAATAACTTGCTTAGCAGCATAGCTTGCCAATCTTCCTAAAGTCGCATTTTCAGCATCAATTATTATTTTTTCTCTCTCTGCCATTTTATATTATTATTTTTACTCCTTGCAAATTTTTATTAGCTTTTATCTCTTCTTTTATACTCTTAATCTCACACTTTTTAGCTTTTAATTTTTTCTCTGCCTCTTCTGAGAATGAAAATGCAACCAACACTATCTTCTTGCTAATCTCTCCCTGTCCAAGAACTTTTCCAGGAACAATTATTGTGTCTCCTTCCTTGCTCTCCTTGTCAATTTTATCTAAATTAGCAGTTACTTTTTTTCTTCTAGGATAAGCAAGTATATTTCCAATTTTAAGCCATGCTTTCTGCTTCTTAGCTAGGAGAATAGTCTCTGCTAGCTCTGTATTTCCCTTTCTTTCTAATTTCTTGTCAATTCTTATTTTTAAGCTCATATTAAATCTGCGAGAAGTAAAATTATTTACTCCTGCTCTGCGCTATTAACTCGCAAGATAAAACTTCATATTTACAGCCTTTTTAAATCTTATTATAAAAGATGCGGGGAAAAGGATTTGAACCTTCGCAGGCACTAAGCCATTACGTTTCTACCAAAAAGGCCTTAGCGTAACCCGTTTGACCGCTCCGGCATCCCCGCGAGCAACTTCATCAGGACTTGGCTATAAGCTTGGCTGATGGGGTTGCGAGTATAAAACTCAATAAAAATAGAAATCTTATATTATTAAAACTTATCTACTTAACAGCTTTTTCAACTTCTTCTAAATTGTCAGAAAGAATCTTAACTGCCTCTTGAAAAATATTTTTTGCAGGCATGCTTCCATAGCTTTCTATAAAGAACATAATTTCTTTTCCTGGCTTAACTTCTATCTTTCCCTTGCCCTTTTTCTCGCAAGCTTCAACACAAGCATTGCACATATCACACTTGTATACATCGCTAACTTTTATCCTGCCTTTATCCTCTTCTAAAATATTTTGCGGACAAGCCTCTATACACTCCTTGCAGTCACAGTCTTTTCCATCTATCTCTGCAACATGTCTGTAATAAGCAAATCCTGGAGTAAACTTAGTGTGCTCCTTTCCTGTTCCAATTCTAGCATGGCAAACAGCCTCTAGCTTCTGCCCCTCAATTAAAAGAACAATAGGCATCTTATCATAAACAACCTCTGCATTTCCTTTTAACTTTCCAGAATAAACCATCTCGCCCTCTGCAACCAGCTTTAATTCAATAGTACACTTATTACAGCCTTTTCCTTTGCATGAACACTCTTTAATCTGAGTAAGCTTTTCGTTTTTTAAAGGCACTAATCCAAGTCTGTGAGCTATAATTTCATCATAAAGAGCAGAGTCATTAGTATAAAAATCAACTTCATCAATTGCTAATGTAGGAATCTCACTTATACTTCTTCTTATTGCATTTGCTAGGCTTTCATCGATTTCATCTGCAAAAACTAATTTCTCTTCCTTGTTTGTTATTATTTTCATTTTGGATATAATATTGATTAAATTTTGCTTTTTAAACTCTTCTTCCTCTCTTTCCTCCCTTTTTCTTAGGACCGCCTCTTGCCACCCTTGTAGTATCAATTATACTTATTATTTTTAATCCCTCTTTTGAAAGAGTTCTAATCGCAGCATGGGCTCCTGGTCCTGGTGCAGGCTGTCCTGTCTTTGCTCTTACTCTCACATATAAAGAAGTTATTCCCAGATCTTTAGCTTGTTCAGCTGCTCTCTTAGCAGTAAACATTGCAACAGTCGGATTTGCTTTAAGTCTTGATTGTGTAGTCATCATTCCACCAGAAACTCTTGCTACAGTCTGTCCTGCAAGATCTGTTATATGCACAACTGTATTATTAAAAGAAGTGAATATATAGGCTATTCCCTCAATTTCTTTTTTAGTTTCCATCTTTGACCTCCTTGACTTCTGCCTGTTTTTTTGTCTCTTGATTGAATTTTCTCATCACCTTTATCTTATCTTCCTCATCAGCTTCTACAATATAAGACGGAATATTAACTTTTGTGTCATTAACTAAAACATGTTTATGAACTATCAACTGTCTGGCTTCTTTTGCGCTTTTTGCAAGATTTTTATCAACTAGTACTGTCTGTAATCTCCTTCCCAGCCAATCTTCCTTGTTTAATGATAAAACATCTCCAATTGTCTTAACCTTAAGTCCTTTCTTCTGCAATCTTTTAATAAATGCTTCCTTGTCTTCTTCGTTAGCAGTTATAAGTTTTTTAGCATTATCTCTTATTTTTTTTATCTCCCACTCAGCCTTCCAGATTTCTCTCTTATTCTTTAGTCCATATCTTTTAGAAATTTCATTTTCTTCAGTTATTCTCTTAATGTCAAATGCTCTCCTCGGTCTTGAGAATTTCTTATGTTTTTTTCTTATATCTCCCATTTTATGCTGCTGGCTTTGCCTTCTTGCCTACTCCTACTGCTTTATTTTTTCTAAAATGATTTCTTGTTCTCTGTCCTCTGACTGGCTGACCGGTTGCGTGCCTCCATCCCCTATAACTTCTGATTTTCTTTAATCTTTTAATATCAAAATCTCTCTTCAAATCAAGATCGCTTCCAATAATATGTGAATTTTCTCCAGATGAGAAATCTTTTCTAGCATTCATTAAAAATTGAGGGACTCCTTCTGCTTTTTTTAATAGATTCGTAATCTTCTGTATCTCAGCCTCTGTTAAATCCTCTACTTTCTTAGCTTTATCTAAATTCAAAAGATTACAAATTGCATTTGAGTAGCTCCAAGAAACTCCTTTTATTCTAGTCAATCCAGGATAAATTTTTTTATTTCCGGGAATGTCTGTAGCAAGTATTCTAATTAGCTTTGTGACACTTTCGTCAATCTTTCTCTCCTTAGATTCTCTTACAGTTTCTTTAAATTCAGGCTTCTTTTCTTTCTTGACTTGTTTTTCTTCTTTCTCTGCCATTTTACATTACAAAAAGTAAATGCCTCTGTTCCTGCATAAGCTCCTCCGCTAGCCTTTTCTCAACTGCCTTCTTTGGATCTGGCAAGTTTGGAATTCTCTGCTTAATATCATCAAAACTTTCAAATGGTTTCTCTTCTCTTGCTTCTAGTATCTGTTTAGTATGTTTTTTTCCAAATCCTGGAATTAGCTCAAACTGATGTAATCTTGTATTTATAGCATCTGCTTTATTAAAGAAATCAACAAATTCTTTTTCTCTCTCAGCTACAACAGTTTCAATAAACTCCGCGAGAACAAGCTTTGCATTTTCTGTAAGCTTATCTTTAGGCAATCTTCCTAATATATAGTATATTTTGTCTCTTTTTCCTTCGCCAATATAAACTTCTTCTTTTGATTGCAAAGTCATACCTTTTCTAGGAACTAGCTGAAGAAGAGTAAAATTTTTTTTACCAATAGCTTGCGCTATAGAAATCATCTTGCCTTCTAGTGGATACCCATAAGGCAGGTAGTCTAAGACTATGGCTGTTTCTTCTTTCTCTGTCATTTTTATTATTTGTACTTTTTAACGATTTCAAGTATTTTATCAATCTCATTTTTGTCTAATGAAACGTCGATAAATATATTATTAATATCCTCTGTATCTCTTGGAAGAATATCTATAACTTTGGCAATTAATTCCGGCCTTAATTTCAAGACTTCAGAGTTTTCCAAATCCTGTCTGAGCTTTTTTGCATCACTTGCTTTAAGCTTTCCAAATTTCTTAAAATACTGCTTTATATCTCTGCCAGTCTTTGCATTTTCAAATACTTCTTCTGCTTCGACAATGCTTAGTGCTGTTTGATTTTTTATCATTTTAAATCTGCTTGCAGTTTAAAAGGCTGAAAAATTTATTTTTCTTCATTTTTTCTTGTTTTCTATTTTTTCTAGATGTACTGGATGTATTATAAATGTTTTCTCTCTTTTAAAATCATTTATTTTTACAAGATAGTGGCTTCCTCTCTTCTGCTCGATCTTTCCGCTTCTTCCTTCTAGCTTTTGCGGAAAGCTAGCAGCTAGTCCAGGCTCTCTTACAACACCTATTCTATCTCCTGCTTTAAACTCCTGAAAGTACTTACTAAGCATAATTTTACCCTTTTCATTTTGCTGTTTTGATTTCATTTTCTTATACTATGATAGGCCTCATTCATTAGCTTCTCAAAAACATCTGATATTGCTGAAAATAGATTGTAATCCTCTACTTTCGATTTAAACATTCTGTTTGTTAACAGTGTTCCCTGAACCTCATGAAGATATGTCTTCCCATGAAGTGATCTTTTCATCCTAAGTCTTATCTCTTTAAAGCCGATCTTTTCCTGAATCTTGTGCTTATAATTTTTTATTAAATTGTCGATAATTGCTTTTTCAGCAGGATCGAGTTTAAAGCCTGATAGGATTATCTTTCCCTCTGCCATACTGTTCATTATTATAGTGCTTTTTTTGCCTTTATAAGCTTTTTCCTTCAGAATTAGATTAGCCTTAGAGCCCCTTTTTCTTCACAGCTCTTAACATTTCCCTTTAAGTCAGCACAGACACTTCCCTGATTCAAATCTCCCTTCTGTTTTGCGTTGTCCATGTTCTGCTTTATAGCATTAAACATTTTTTCTCCCCAAACTCTATGGCCGCAGCCATCGCATACTGAAACAGCTCTCTCGTCATTGATTATCTGCTTGCAATAAACACACTTATTCATTTTTCTTTCCTCCTTTTATATTTTTATAATTTCGATTGAGTTTATAAATATTTGTGTGATAATTTGAAATTATTCGTATCTTAAAGCCTCAACAGGATTTAATTTACTTGCCTGTCTTGCAGGCAGAAATCCTGAGAATATGCCTATTATAAAAGCAAATAAGACGCATAATAAAAATAAATAAGGAGAATAGCTAGCTTTCAATATTCCAACTCCAAGCTGCACTGCAATAATATATTCGATAATTCTGGAAACTCCCACCCCAAGCACAACACCGATAATCCCTCCTATTAATCCTAAAAATCCAGATTCAATTAAAAATACTTTTAAAATATCTGAATTCCTAGCTCCTACAGCTTTCATAGTTCCAATCTCTTTTGTCCTCTCTA